>BNJS01000959.1_pt1 | contig 150165 bp, 254 predicted proteins | sample 8540461 | NCBI WGS metagenome assembly BNJS01 (sample SAMD00202454, study PRJDB9452) | human saliva metagenome | isolation source: human saliva | place: Japan | reverse complement strand
CTAGAATCTCTTCAAATTTTTTATTTCAACTTTCATCTATCACTAAATGTTAAAATAAAAAAAGGCTACAATAAAATCCCGTAACCTTTTTCTATCTTCAGATTATCTACTTCCCATTCTTCCTATCATTTATAACTTTATCCACATTTTTAACATACTCATAATCAGCTTCTCCCAATTTCACATCTTTTCCAGTTGGCACATACCACAAAAAAATTTTTGAAAAATAGTCTTTCAATTTTTTTGTCTGAAAAAAATCATAACCTGCCATCGCATAAGGATAATTTCTCATTATTTTCAATTCTTCATCTGAAATATCTTTTTATTTCATCTTTATCTAAATATTTTATCGCATAGGCATCGTCTGTCAAATCATCTTTAAATTTAAAACCTTTTTTTCCGTTTTTATCAGGAAATACATAATTAACTCTCAAACCTTTTTATTTCTGTCAATTCAAATTCTTCTTTTAGGCTTGAAATTATTTGTTTTTAAAATATAAATAACCTTTTTAATTTTGCATAAAGAACTTTGTATGGCTCATTTGTTTTCATAGTTTTCTTTGTAAGCATAATCAATATTTCCTTCTCCAGCCAATTGCCATTTTATCTCTTTTCCCATCTTTTTGTTTTTACCACAGGCATTGCAATAAGAGCATCTCCTGGCTCAACAATCACTTCAAAATCATCCACCTTCTGATTTTTCCATTTTGAAATAGTCGACCAAACATAGTTGAAAACCAACAGTTCCAACACCGCTACTTCCATCATAATGATAACTATAGCTCAACTACATTTTCTCCTTTTTAAAATTAGCCTTAAAAATAGTAAACATAACTCTTTTTGTAATATTCATATTCTTTTAGTATCTTTTCTTCATCATATTCCTTAAAAATATTTTTTTAACTTCTTCCAGTTGTTTTACATCTTTCGGTGCAAAAATCAGTCAATCTATACGCTTTTGTACTCACACTTTGTCCATTGACAGAAGTCTTAAAATCCTTGAAATGATCTCTTTCATCCCATGCTTCATTCCCACCTTCAGGCGTAATAAATCCAATATATCTCTCCCCAGCTTCAGGACTATCAAACACAAATCTGACAGTTACTACCATTTCATTGTCTATCGTCCCATACTCCGACCTAAATTTTTCCAATTTAAAACAGAGCTTTTCACTCTTTTTATCGAAAACATTCGACACATTCATCGGCACAATATGCCCACCTTCCGACCCAAATTCCCAGTCATTCCTAACAAATTTATACCAAAAATCATAACTAGAGCAAATAATATCAGTATTCTGACTTTTTCATGACTATCATCTCACTTTCTTTTATTTTTATTTCTCATTAGAATTATACCTTATTTTTTTATTTTTCAATATAATTCAATTTTATTTTTCATTGTTTCACAGTCTTACAATACTCATATTTATGATTTTTATCCCCAGCTCGTGAACTATGTTCGTCCACCACCTTTAAATGTATTTCGGATCCGCCTCATTCAATACATCTTCATTACAATATACATAATCATTATCCCTTGATATAGAAATCATTCAAAAATTTTACCCTTATCAGTAACTTTTATTGAAAATAATTACCTAAAATCATCTATTTTTAGAAAAATAAATTCCATTTTTATCTTCTAAATAATAACCATTCCTATTTTGACTACTTAAATTCAAAAATTTTAAAACTTTTTAGAATCTAAATCTTCTTCTTTATCGGTTCCAAAATATACATTATCCTTATCTTTTGAAAAAAATCATTATTCAATACTTCAAATGTTTTTTTATATCAGCTCCTTTTTATCAAAAGGCTCTTTTCAACAATCCAGCTTATATAAAATATTTTTTTATCATCTTTACTGTAATAATCATTTATTACTTCAAATGTATTAAGATTTGCACCTTTCAAAAACTTTGACAACATTTTTTTAAAAGCATTATCTTTTAAATCATTATCTGTATCTAAAATATATAATGGATCTAATTGAATATAATATACATTTTACTATCTTTTGCATAATATGAATTATCTTTTAAATTATTTTTTTCTTATAATTTTAAAAACTATTTGGATCAATTTCTTTTTATTTTTCGCCTAAATAATACACACCATCTTTATTTTTTTATAAGTTTTTCTTCAATTATTTCAAAAATGCCATCAGTATTTTTTTATTCTTTTTATATCGAATCTGAATTCAAATTATAGTATATATTATTTTTATCAACAGCATAATATTCATTTAATTTTCTAAAACTTTTGGATATCTGCTCCCTCTAACTTTTTCCCATTAGAATAAATGCTATTTTTATCTTTCACAATATCCTCTTTTACTTCAAACGTGTTAATATCTGCTCCTAATACTTTTTTTATCCTCATAATAAATATTATTTTTATCTTTTGCATAACCCCATCCCATTATTTCAAAACTATTTTTATCAGCTCCTTTAATTATCTTATCAAGATAATAAATCCCATTTTATCAGATATGTAGCTATCTGACAATTTTTTTAAAAACTTGCTTTATCAACAAACTTTAAAAGGCTTTTTCAAAAATAATAAATATAATTCTTATCTCTTGCAAAAATCTCCTAAATCTTCAAAAGTTTCCTTATCATAATAACGATTTGCTTCTACATTAGGACTTCCAATCCAATATATACCGTTTTTATCCTTCACATAATTAATAAAAATCATATTTAGATTTTACAATTTTTACTGTATTTACATCCACATTGGGATAATCAATTCCATTAATATAAACCGTATTTTTATCTCTTGCACACCTTTTTCCAAAATCTCAAATGTTTTTATATCTACTTCATTATCTCCATTTTGTTTTTCACCGTTTCTCCATCATAATAAATAGTTCCTTTATCTCTTGCATACCCATCTTTTTAATATTTTAAAACTTTCCACATCAGGTAAAAATTTATTGTACTGACTGACTACCCCATTTACATATTTCACGACAAGTTCATCATCCCAATAAACTTTACCATCTTTAATCGTATATTCTGCAAATCCAATATTTCCAATTAAAATAATTAATCCTAACATCCTAAAAAAATTTTTTCATAAACACAATTCTCCTTCGTCAAAAATCATTCAAAATACAAAAAGACTGAAATAATCAGCCTTCTATCAAAAATTAATTTAAAAAAATGTTGTATTTTTTTAACTCGCCACTATTCAACTTTAATATGAACCCAAAAAACTGTATATTCCCAATGTCACCACTATTAATAATAGCCATTTTATCAATTTCCAAATAGTCCTACTGCAGTTCCATTAAATTGCAGCCTTCTTCCTTCTATAACAGTGTGATTTATTTTTCCAACCATAAATCATGCACAAAGCCCAAGGATAACAAATTCCAAATGTACATGAAGTTATTAGGCTTCCTAGAATAATCCAGCCAATATAACTTAATAATCCTCCGTCAAAATAACTTCTATTTTTCCACAATCTCTCCTTATAATAGATCTGTTCAACAACTTAATTTTTACAAAATTATCTATTTTCTCTCAGATAACTGATAAGTTCTTGTTTTATTATATTCATCTTTTTCTTTCAATATCTTTAATGAAATCGAAAAAAAGTTTAAATGCTTCAACAATCCATTTTGTTTTATCAGAAATATAAAAGCATCGCTTTTTCAAACTATATTTTCTGCAGTTTCTATCAATTCTAGTTGTTCTTCATTTACCATATTTAAAATATTTCCATTATTATCCATAAATTCATATTTTTCTTAAAATCATATTTGATTATTTCATTTCCATTCATCATCGCAATGATATTGCCTTCGATTACAACTTCGTTTTCCTCTTGAAATAAACTTAAAAAAATCACTTTCTTGCACATCTAATAATTTCTCTAGTCTTGGAAGATTTTCCACTGTCAATTTTTATCAAAAAGATTTCATCAACAAATCCTTCTTTCCAAATCTTTTAATTTTACTTCAGTTTTCATCATTTTTAAAATCATATTAATCCTTCTTTTCTACCTGTAAAAAAATTTTAATTTGAGAATATTCTAAATTTAATCTCATCAATGTAATTTATATCACATTATTAATATATTGTCAATTATAATAAAAAGAGTTTAAAAACTCTTGTAAAACATAACTTTTATAATGGTGGGACCGGTGGGGATCGAGACCCACAACCTACCGATTAAGAGTCAGTTGCTCTGACCAGTTGAGCTACGGTCCCGGATTGTTTATAACTTTTTAACAACATAATTATAATATCATAATATCATATATTTGTCAAGACTTTAATTTTATAAATTTTAAAAAGGTGTATTGGTGATTGCATAATCAAGATGATAAAATATTGGGATATACAATTTATAAAAAAATATGCTATAATAAAAAGTATAATACCTATTAAATGAGGTTTTATAAAATTATGGAATGATAGATAAATCATAAAAAAGAAAGAAGGTTTAAAATTATGAAAAATTTATTTTATGTTAATGTTTGTTTTGGGAACATTTACTTTTTCTGAAACTACAACTAGTGAAGTAGAAAGTTTTTAGCTTTCAAAAGCACAAATTTATGTTTCAAATCAAAAAGATTGGTTTTTCAGGGATGGATCCAGCATCAGATAATGATGAAATAATATGGGAAAAACTTAATTATTTTATTAATGTGGTTCCAATTGGAAACAAATATAGAGTTTCCTTACACCATTTGACAATGTAAAATCTTATAATAAAGAAAAAAATATCCAATATTAAATTATAAAAATTGATATTATGTAAATAGCATCAAAATACACCAGTTACGGATTCGTATGAAATTAGGGTTGAATTTGGAGTAATTAATGCTGGAACAGAAATAAAAAGGTAATAAATACGAAAGAACTGACTTCCAAAATGCTTTCAGAAAATAGATTAAATGCTTTATTAAAATCTAAAAAATGCAAAAAGGCTTAATTCTGAAACAGAAAAATACAAAAAATATATTTAGATTGGTTACAACACAATGCTAATTAATGAATTGCAGAGTAAATTTTTTTCTACTCTTAATTTTTATTGCAATTTCAAATCCACTTATACTTAATACTATTCTCCGTTTAAAAAGTAAATATTTATTTTAATTATTTAAAATTTAATCTAATAAAAAGATTTATAATGCATTCGTTATTCAAATAGAGTTTAATATAAAAAAATGCCACACCTAAATTTTTAATCTCTAAAAACTATTAGTGTAGCACATTCAATCTTATTTTTCTGTTAAAAAATTAATGTTTAAAATGTCTAATTCAGTAAATACCATTGTAATGCCATGTTCGTTACAAGCATCGATAGATTCTTGGTCTCTCATTGATCCACCTGGTTGTACAATCGCTTTAATTCCTGTTTTTGCAGCTGTATCTACGCAATCTCTGAATGGGAAGAAAGCATCTGAAGCTAATACTGCTCCTGTCAAGTCTTTTTCCAACTTTTTCCTGAGCATGTTGCAATGCATGTTCTGTTGACCAAATTCTGTTAGTTTGACCAGTTCCTACACCAATTGCCATTCCATCTTTAACGACTACAATTGCATTTGATTTTACATATTTTACAACTTTCATTCCTAATTCCATATCAGCTTTTTCTTTTTCAGTAGGCTGTTTTTCAGTAACAACATTCATTTCATCAATCATTTTATTATTTGTTCCTTGAACCAAAAATTCCACCATCAACTTTTACATAATCGAATTTATCTTGAGGTTTTGGAGTTTGCATTCGATAACTCTCAAGTTTTTCTTAGTTTTTCAAGATTTCCAACGCTTCATCTGTAAATGAAGGTGCAATTACGATTTCCAAGAAGATTTTTCAATTCTTCGGCAGTTTCTTTATTAACTTTTCTATTAAGTGCCACAATTCCACAAAAATTGATACTGGATCACAATCGTGAGCTTTTTTGTACGCTGTGAAAATATCATCTGCAACAGCCATACCACAAGAGTTGAGTGTTTTATCGCACAAGCTGCTGGACTGTCAAATTCTCCAACCACTTTCCAAGCAATATCCATATCTCTAATATTGTTAAATGACAATTCTTTTCCATTCAATTGCTTAATATCTTTCATGCTTCCATTTTCAGTAGTTGAAACATAATAAGCTGAAGATTGATGAGATTTTCCCCGTATCTCAAGTCAAATTTTTTCTCATGAAAACATTCAAAATATTTAGGATAATCTTCTTCTAACAAGAACAGAAATTGCCGCATCATAAGCCGATGTCAAGTTAAATACTTTCCCAGCCAATCTTTTCTTAGTTTCATAAGAAACTTGTCCATCTTTTCCATTTCTTCCATAACTACTGAATAGTCTTCAGTTTCGCAAATAACTGTTACATCTTTAAATGATTTTGCGGCTGAACAGAGCATTGTGGGTCCACCTATATCAATAAATTCGATTTTTTTCATCAAAAGTTTTTGTCAGTTTGAACTTCTCTAAAGAACGGATAAAAGATTAACAACAACATAATCAATTGTTTCAATTCCTTCTTTTTGCAATCGTATCCATGTGCTCTTTATTATCTCTAATCCTTAAAATTCCACCATGAATATTTGGATGCAAAGTTTTTACTCTCCCATCCAGCATTTCTTTAAAATTCGTAACTTCTGAAACATCAATCACAGAAAGACCATTTTTCCTTCAAATATCTATAAGTCCCTCCTGTCGAAATAATTTTCACACCTTTTTATCCAAAAACTGTGCAAATTCAATATCCCAGTTTTATCAAAAACACTAATCAAAAGCTCTTTTTCATTAGGTATCATTCCTCCAATACATTTTGTTAATTTATTTTATCATAAAGTATTGTATTTATCAAGGCTGTGTAATTATTAACTTTTTAAATAAAAAAACTGCCTCAAATATAAGACAGTCTTTTATTGCTAATATATATTTTAATCTTTTTACTTTTAAAGTATAACATAAAATTATTTATTATTCAACTATAAAATTAACTACAATTTAATTCCCTTATAAGCATAGTATAATTAAAAGGAAAATATAACTTTAAAAACAAATAAGGAGGTTTTTATGGGATTTATTAATCCATTTCAACTTTACTCTAAAAGAAGATACTATTACAAATAATATTCTATTACTTCTATCAAACTTGTATAGAATAAATCCAAAAATTTTATGAGTTGTTTATAAACAGTATTCTTCCAGAAAACATCAATTATGAGATTATCCCTTTTTTTCATAGCAAAAGTCACAAAAGGAAGGAGGAATTATTGACGGACATATTCATACAAAAAGCAACAAAAATTATTATTGAAACTAAAATTGCAGGGATTAGATAATACAAAAACTTATTAATTACTGCAAAAACGAAAATTTAGCTGAAAACAAATATATTAATTCACATAAGTGATTCTACTTTTGATGAAAATATCATAAAAATTTATAAATCAAAAAAATAGGAATTTATAATTTTGATTTTGTTTCAATAACTTTTTCTGAATTACTTTCCTCCTTCAAGAAATTGCAGATGAATATCCTTTTAACGAAGAACTATACCGTTTATCAAAGATTTTTATTATTATTGTAGTTCAGTGGGTCTAATAAAAAAACGTATTCAGAATCGTTCCATGCAATAAAAGTTTTTGAATTAAACGAAAAATATCATTTATACTTCAACCTGAATCCAGAGGATATTCAAACCATCAATTTACTGGAATATATACTGCAAAAGAAGTAAAATATATTGGAAAAAAGTAAATAAAGTTTTTGACTGAACTTACAAAAGAAGGAAAAATTAATTACTGAAAAATTTTCAGGCAATGGGAAATTACTAACGAGGAGAAAACAGAATCATCAATACAATAAGGGCATTCCCAAAAATTTACAGCTATGGCGATATTTCAAAAAGGACATATTTTCTTTTTTTATTTGATGATAATGACTTTTTGTCCAACAGAATTTAAAAAAACTTCAAAAATATGGTTTGCTAGGCTCTAGACTTTTTGACTTAAAAGTAGATTTAGAAATTGAAAATGTAGAAAAAAATTATCAACTTTGAGTGCAGAAAAAAACTAAATGATATTACTTGGTAAAAATAAATTTTAAAAGATTGGAGAAGAATTATGAGAAAAATTGTTGTTAATTTTAAGTTTGTTCGTTATAAATATTGTTGGATTGGCTTATGAGAAATGTAATCCTGAAATGATTTATGATATTATTGTAGACACTTTGAATGGAAGTTATTTGGGACAAGATGAGACAGGTACAGTAATAATTAAACTTTCCAAAAATGCTAAAAGTTTCTGGAACACATTATACTGATGAAAAAGAAGTCGAAGAATTTGGATTTGGAAATTTAGGAGATTGTACTCCCAATCCAAAAAAATTACAGAAATTCATATTGAAGATGCAGTATTTAATACAATGTATAATAATTATTTTTGAAACATTCAGCAGTAATCATGGTGGTGATTTTTTAAAAAGTAGATTTTACTTCTTGTATTGATAAAAATAAAGTATTCTGTAAAATTTATAACGATAAAGGTTTTAATGGAAAAACCTTCTGGGATTACTTTTTATTAATCAAGAAGTCGTAGATTTTTGAAATTCATGGAAATATAATAGATATTGTAAGAGAGGAGATTTTTATTTCTGGAGATAATGATTATGAAGATTTGAAAGAAAAAAAGAGCAAAGCGAGAAAAATATATTGTAAATTCGCCAAATGGATATGTTAATTTTATGAGAAAAGCCTGACAACAATTCAAAAATTCGTGGCAGGGTGAAAAAATGGAAAAAAACTGTAAGTTTAATTAATGAAAAAAAGGTAATTGGTATTATGTTCAAGTTTTAGATGGTGGAGAATTTGGATATGTCAATAAGGAATATTTGAAAAATTAATTAGGAGGAAAAATTATATGAATAATTCAAATAAAAAGGTGGTTTAAAAAATGGTGGGAAATTCTACTTATTATTTTATGTCCTTATCTATTGTTTTTAGTTATCTTACAAAGTAATCTTGATAAAAAGAAAAATTATATTTTTAGCATTATTTGGAAGTTTTATTTTTATTTATATTTTTAATTACAGCACTTGAACCTAGTACAGAAGAAAAAAATCGCTAAAGAAAAGAAGAAACAGGAACAATTAAAAATTAGAACAAAAAAAGCTGCAACACTGGAACAGGAAACCAAAATTAATGAACTAGAAAAATCAAAAAGAAAAAAATGAATTTAGAAAAGGAAGTAAAATTAAAGGCAGAAACTGAAAAACAAATTGATAATGAAATTAAACAATCATCAAGTGAAATCTTATTAATAGTTTCAAATGATGACAAACTTTTTAGACAGGATTTTAAGTTAATGACAAATTATCTTGCAGATAATTATTCATATGACAGTATTTTAGAAGCAAAAAGATTGCTATAAATAATATTAACAAATCACAATATTCTATTGAAAAAAATTAAAGAATATAAAATGTAACAGCTTGTAATAATTTAAATGAAATCAAAGCTGTATTTATCAAACTCTATATTTTAAGAATTGATATGCTCAAAGAACTTATAAAAATTTTGCTGATGCTAGTTACGGCATTGAAGATATTGCAACTATTCCAGAAGAAAAAAATATTTAGAAGAAAAAGTTATCGAATATACTGAATATCAAAATAAAAATAATTAGTTTTTTTGAAAATATAAAAAGCTGAAAGGGAGACACATGAATAATACTGAAAATAATCAAAATAAAAAGATGGTATCAAGAAGGATGGGGTGCCCTTTTTATTATATTATTTCCTTGGTTACTTTTTATAGTAATTCTTCAAACTAAGATTAGTATTAAGAAAAAAACTTATCCTTTCTGGAATTTTGGTTATACTTCTATATATCTTTACACCAAGTCCTATTATGAATTGGCTTAAAGATAAAAATTCTGATAAAGAAATTGAACAAACACAAGAAACATATCCTGAAAATATTTCTACAGAAGAGCAGGAAAAATGTACAAGAACAAGAAAGACTGGAGACAGAAAAAGAAAAGGAAAAATTAGAAAATAAAAATATAATACTGAAAATAAAAGAATTACTAAAGAATTACTTTCAATTATTTCTAATGACAAATTTCGTCCTGAATATTCATATATGATTAATCATCAAAAAGCTAGACAAGTTGCTTTGGCTAATCTTGGAGTAGCACAAGATAATATTTCAAAATTAGAAAATATTAAATGTAATTTGACTTGTACAATTTTAGAACTTTATAGAGAACGTCTTAAAAAAATATTATACTCTAAGAATTGAAATGATTGAAATTTTTTTCTTAATGACAACATCACTGACAATACCATGTTTAAATCTACTGATAGTCAACTATTTAAAGAAAAAAATCTCGTGAATATCTTGATTATCAGTATGATATACGAAAACTTACAAAAAGTTTAAGGTCTTCTCAAAATTATAATTATTCTGACAATTAAATATTCATACTCAGACAACCAACCACACCATTGTTTGAGTATTTTTATATTAAAATACTTTTTAAATATTTTGTTATAATAAATAAAATTTAATAGACAAATTTATTTTTCACTCTTTTTATTTTCTTAAAATACTCCTTAGCCGCTCTCTCAAACTTATTATTGCCAAATTCATAAAAATTTTTATTTTTTTCATTCATGTAAACCTGATTAACATAATGATTTTCATAGTTATGAGGATATTTATAATCTTTTTTCCCAACTTTTGTAAGATGAGTTGGCACATCTTGAATTTTTTCATTCTCAATATGGCTAAGTGCTGAATTTATCGCATTATAAGCTGAATTACTCTTTGGAGAAATTGCCAAATAAATTGCAACTTCCGAAAGAATTATTCTTGCTTCTGGCATTCCAATCTCCTTTACCGCATTAAGTCCAGACACCGCAATTGGTAACGCCTGTGGATTTTGCAAGTCCGATATCTTCAGAAGCCAAAATTACAAGCCTTCTAGCAATATACAAAATATCTTCACCACCAGAGAGCATTTTTGCCATCCAATAAATCGCCGCATCAGGATCACTCCCACGAATACTTTTTATCATCGCAGAAACCGTATTATACTTGTCTTCCGTCTTGTGATAAGACTTTTTCGTATTCAACACTTCCTTCACTTCATCAAGCGTAAAATCCACCCCAACATTCGCAATCAATTCCAAAAATATTTATAGCCTGTCTCGCATCTCCTTCAATAATTTCTGAAATATATTTTAAAAATCTCATCTGAAATTCCAATTTTCTCTTTTTCATTAATATTTTTTAAAATTTTAAGCAAATCTTTTTCATTCAATTTTTTAAATTCAAATGCCATACATCGTGACAACAACGCATTATTCAAATTATAATAAGGATTTTCAGTCGTAGCACCAATTAAAATAATATTCCCATTTTCCAAATCCTGCAAAAGCGAATCCTGCTGCAACTTATTAAATCTATGAATCTCATCCAAAAACAAAAGTGTCTGCTGTCCGTTCGTACGAAATCTGTTGTGTGCTTTATCAGAAATGCCCTTTATATCAGTCACAGACGCCTTTATCGCATTCAAATATTCATAATGATAATTCATTTTTTCAGCAACAATTTCCGCAAGAGTCGTCTTCCCCGTCCCAGGTGCTCCCCAAAAAATCGCATTCATAAAATTTCCACGCTCAATAATCTTCCTCAAAATTCCATTTTTCCCAACCAATTTTTCCTGACCATAAAAATCATCCAAACTTTTTTCGGACGATATCTAAACGCAAGTGGCTTCTTATTTTCATATACTTCATCAAATAAATTCATTTCTTTACTCCCTTTTGTTTTTCATATTACAATAATTAAATAAAACACTTTTATTCTAAAAATTATTGTATTTTTACTATACAATCTATTTTACAAATTCAAAACTATTTTGTAATAATCAAATAATTTACTTTTTCTACAATTCATATTATAATATATTCACTTAGTTAAAACAATAAAATTATTTATAAATAAAAAGAGGGTAATGAAGATGGGAAATCGCAAAAGAAATTACCAATTGGAATATCTGATTTTAAAGAGATTATCGAAAAATAACTACTACTATTTTTGATAAAACAAAATTTATAGAAAATATTTTTAGAAGATGGCTCTAAAGTTAAATTATTTACTCGTCCGAGAAGATTTGGTAAAAACTTTAAATATTTCGATGTTAAAGTACTTTTTGACATTAAAAAAATAAAGACGAAAAATAGAAAAATTATTCGAAAAATTTAGAAATTTCTAAAAGTGAATATTTTTGAAAAAAACAGGAAATTTCTTTGTAATCTCTATTTCTTTTTAAAAAATTATGATGCAGAAAGCTGGGAAAAGTGGATTTTAATATGATTAAAAATGAAATAAAATTGCTGTATAACGAATTTTATTTGATAAGAGATAATTTAAAATCAAAGTGACTTGGCAGATTTTGATGCTATTTGGCTGAAAAAAGATAATGCTGACTGGATTAATTCTTTATTTAATTTGACTAGATATTTGTATGAAATCTCTGGAAAAAGTTGTTGTTTTGATAGATGAATATGACCAACCAATAATTGATTCCTATAAAAAGGAAATTATGAGAAATGTATTGCGTTTTTAAAGCGTTTTATGGAAAAGTTTTGAAAGATAATAATTATTTGGAAATGGGAATTTTAACTGGAATATTACAGGTTGCAAAGGAAAATGTCTTTTCGGGATTGAATAATTTGGAAGTTCACACAATTTTAGATGATGAATTTTACAGAATACTTTGGAATTATGGAAAATGAAGTTGAAAAATCTCTTGAAGATTTTGACTTAAAATATGAATTAAATGATGTCCAGAAGTGGTACAATGGATATTTATTTGGCGAAAAAAGTTTATAATCCTTGGTCGATTATTAATTTTTAAATCGTGGAAATTTAAAATCTTACTGGGTAAATACAAGTGGAAATGGATTAATCAAATTATATCTCCAAAAAATTAAAAATGATGTTTTTGACGATTTTTCAAAATTATTGAATAAAGAAAGTATTCTTAAAAGAATAAACAACAATATGACTTTTGAAAAATTTGAAAAACTAATTTTGGAAAAAAATATTTGGAATCTATTTTTCATAGTGGATATTTGACTTTTGGCTGATAAGTATGATGTGATGATGCTAGTATTAAAATTCCAAACAAAGAAATTCTAGAAATGTTTTTCAGAAATGTTTATCGAAATTTATTTCAAAGATTCTGAAACCTTTCTAGATATGACTGATCACTTACAACTGGAAACATTGAAAAAAATTTAAATTTGAATTGAATAAAATCTTATTAGAAAATATTGGTATTTTTGATGTAATCGGAATTTATAAAAGAGCAGTTTTATCATGGATTAATGTTAGGGACTAATCTTAATGTTAAAAAAACGAATATGAAATTTCATCAAATAATTTTTCAGGAAAAGGTCGATATGATTTACTTTTGAAACCTAAAAAATATTTTTGAAAGAAAAGAAGGAATTATCATTGAATTAAAAAGCAATAAATATAGATAATTTGAAATTAAATTCAGAAAAAGATTCACGAAAAATTGTTAAGTGAATGTGAAGTTGCACTAAATCAAATTGAAGAAAAAGAGTATACTTCAATTTTTGAAAAAAATGCTGGAATTGACAATATTTTAAAAATTGGAATTGCATTTTTGGAAAAAGAATTTAAGTAAAATTTGAGAGAGAATAATTTATGAAAAAAATTTTTGTAATTTGAAATTAATTTTTTTAATTAATTATATATTTGAACCTATTTAAAACCAAACTACTAAAAATTGTATAAATTCGGATTTTGAGTAAGTAGACAAAACTTTTTGAGTTTAGTTTTTAAAGTAGTTTTATAAATGAAAAATTAAGGGGTAAAAACAATGAAAAAGAACATCTATTTTTTTATGAGACAAACACTCCGATTGGAAAAATTGGGATTGCTACAACAGAAGATGACTCTCACATTACAGATTTGACTTGGGAATCTGATTTTGAAAATTTAAAAAGAAAATGATTTTCAAATTTGTGAAACTGAACTGATTAAACGAGCGAAAAACAACTTTTTGAATATTTTGAAAGAAAACGAAAAATTTTTGATTTGCCACTTTTGAAAGAGGAACACCATTTCAAATTTCTGTTTGGAGTGCTCTTGAAAAATTCCTTATGGCGAAACTCGTTCTTATAAAGATATTGCAATCGCAATTGACAATCCAAAAAGCTGTCCGTGCAGTTGGAATGGCGAATAATCGAAATAAAATTGCTATTTTTTTATTCCTTGTCATCGTGTGATTGGTGCAGATGGAAAAATTGGTTGGTTATGGCGGGGGACTTCATATTAAGCGATTTTTATTGGAATTGGAAGGTATTAAAATAAAATAATTCACTTAAATATTTTCGTTGCTTTTTTATTATCTTTTTATGTTAAAATTTTATTAACTAAAAACAACAAGAAAGGGTGTGAAATCAATGATAACCGTTTCTATAAATGCTAATCCTGACATAGAGAACAAAAATAAATAACTATGTTAAGGAAAATAATATCAATTTAAACCAAGTAATGTTAGATTTAATTCTTGAAAAAATCGAAGATGAAGAAGACTACAAATTGGCTGTTGAGGGCTTATGAAGAATATAAGGCAAACAAGGAAAAAGCAATTTCATTTGACAATTTAGTAAAAAATGGGGCTTGGAAGATGAAATATAAAGTCATTATCAGAGAAAAAGCAGAAAAAAACAACTGAATAAACTAGATAATTCAATAAAACTAAAAAATCATGCGATATATCAAGCAAAATCTTAATGAAAACAGATAATCCAAAAATTTGGAAAAAGCATTGAGATATAATCTAAAAAGGATTTTGGAGATATCGAGTTGAAAAATTATAGAATTATTGTAAAAATTGAAGAAAATGAATTACTTATTTTAGTTGTTCAAATAGATAAAAGGGATAAAAATTTATATTTAAAAATTTTTGAATTAAATTTTAAATTATTGGGTTAAATTGAGTATTAAAAACACTGTCTGATATTCCTATTTTTTTAAGAATAAAAGGGTGTGTAAAAATTTTTGTGTAAACCTCTAAATAATATATGGTAAAATAACTATATAATATTTGGAGGTTTTTGTTATAATAAAGAAAATTGACAACGAAATTTTTAAAACACTGATTGAGGGATTACAATATTAAAGATACTAATGATATTAAGGATATGCTAAGGATTTACTTTCGGGTACTATTCAAACTATGCTTGAAGCTGAAATTGAGCATGAACTGGGGTATGCTAAACATTCTATGAAAGATAAGACTACTTATAATGCTAGAAATGGACATTCCAAGAAAACTGTTAGAAGTGAGTACGGCAATATTGACTTAGATATTCCTAGAGATAGAAATGCTGAGTTTGAACCTCAAATCATCCCTAAATATCAAAGAGAAATTACTGGTATTGAAGGGCAGATTCTTTCTCTTTATGCTAAAGGAATGAGCAACAGAGATATCGAGGATCATCTCAATAATCTTTATGGAATTGATGTTTCGCCATCTATGATCAGTAAAATTACAGATAAAATTATACCTGAAATTAGGGAATGGCAGTCTAGACAGCTTGAGGATGTATATCCAATAGTTTTTATGGACGCTATCCATTACAGTGTAAGAAAAGATGGAGTTGTTGTTAAAAAGGCGGTATATTTAGCTATAGGAATAGATAAGGAAGGAAGAAAGGAGGTTTTAGGATTTTGGATAGGAGAAAATGAATCAAGCAAGTACTGGTTAAATGTTTTTAAAATGAATTGAAAAAACAGAGGAGTTCAGGATATACTAATTATGTCTGTTGACAATTTAAAAGGGTTCAGCGAAGCAATATCTTCAGTGTTTCCAAAGACAGAAATTCAAAAATGTGTGGTTCATCAAATTAGAAACAGCATAAGATATATATCTTACAAAGATACAAGGGAATTTACATCAGACTTAAAAGAAATGTATAATGCACCAACACTGGAACAGGCAGAGTTTAAACTGGATGAATTAGAAGAAAAATGGGGTAAAAAGTATATGGCAGTAATTAATTCCTGGAGAAGTAACTGGAATGAGTTGACAACATACTTTAAATATGATACAAAGATAAGAAAGCTGATATATACGACAAACCCTATAGAAAGCTTTAAACAGACAATTAAGAAAGTATACGAAGACAAAATCAGTTTATCCAACAGATGAAGCATTAATGAAATCAGTATACCTAAGCTTAAAGGAAGCAACAAAAGAAATGGACTGGAAGAATACCAGGCTGGGGAGAAATATATTCACAGTTAAATATTTATTTTGAAGGAAGAATTTAAAAACAGGATGATAAAACTACCATCCTGTACCATATATTATATTTTTGAGTTTACACAAAATTTTGGACACTCTCGAATAAAAAGGCAGTTTTTATTTACGAATTATTTAAATTATCTTATTTTACAGCTTATAAAAACAAATCCATTTTTTTAACAAAAATACTTTTAAATCTCAACTAATAAACTTTGAAACCCTTCAAAAACAACTTTCTCTCATTATTTTTCAAAACCATCAAAATTATTAATCAAAATTTTCTCCAATTTTTAATTTCTTTTTCTCCAAGAGCTTTTGCAATTTCACTTAATTTAACTTGTTTCAACTCAGAAAAATTACTAATACAAAGAACTTTTTGATTCCCATATTTTCTACATAAGCAATAATTTTTCATTCTCCAACGGAACAGAAATAAAATCACTAAAAAGTCAAAGCAATCTGAATATTTCCCATTTTGTCTCAAATCAATCATTTTTGTAATGTGAAAAATTGAATCTTTGTCATTTATTTGGTCTGCTACATTTGTTGTGGCTTGGCTTCCTGTTAATTTTATCCATGATTTTGAGTTTTCATATTTTGAAAAACCAGCATTTTTGCTGTTATCCCATTGCATAGGCGTTCTTGAATTGTCACGGCTTCGTTTATTTACAAAATATAATGCTTCTTCAGATGAAAATCCTTCTCCTAAAGCCCGTTGATATTGGTCTTTACTTGCAATATCATCAAATTCAGAAATATCATTTCTCACAAAATTATCCATCCCAATTTCTTGACCTTGATAAATAAACGGTGTTCCTCGCAAAAAGAAAAAAATACATTTGCTAACAATTTTGCATTTGTTTCATTCGCTTTTTCACCAAAAAATTTATTCAAACTTCTTGGCAAATCGTGATTTTCAAAGAATGGTGCTCCCCATCCATATTTTTGCTGAGTCAGTTGACTTTCAAAAATAGCATCCCTAAGCTCTATTGTTGGAATATCTCTCAATGAATAATAAAATCCGCCTTTTGTCATATCTAAATCCGCATAGCTAAAATCAAAAATCATTGTAAAAATCCATCATCTCCAATGAAATCATTGTATCTTTCATACTCAAGCATTGGAGTTTCCGCAACAGTCATCGCATTATATTTTTTTGAAAGTTTCTTTTTGCCAATTCGCTTAAAAACTCTTCAATTCCAGGCTGATTCAAAGTATATTCCACATTGTGTGCCATTCCATCCGCTCCATCGACTGGCAAATCCAAATATCTTGCATCTTTTTTTATCGAATTAATCGCATCAACTCTAAATCCAGCAATTCCCTTTTCAAGCCAATAATTTACCATTTTGTAAAGCTCTTTTCTAACTTCAGGATTTTCCCAATTTAAGTCAGGCTGTTTTTGTAAATAAATGCAAGTAATACATTTCATTTCCATCTTCATCAGCTTCCCCTTCAACTTTTTTTCCCCAAGCAGAACCTCCAAAATGTGATCTCCAGTTTGTTGGTGGCAATCCATTTTCTCCTCTTTTGAAAATATAGTAATTTCTATACTTGCTTTCAGGATTTTTCAATGCTTCCAAAAACCACTCGTGCTCATCAGAAGTATGATTAATTACCAAATCTAAAATTACTTTTATCCCTCTTTTTTCCGCTTCTGCAATCAATTTTTCTAAATCTTCCTTTGTCCCGAATTCAGGATTCACATCATAATAATCTGAAATATCATATCCATTGTCATCCATTGGCGACTTAAAAATTGGACAAACCCAAATAAGCGTTATCCCCAAATTCTTCAAATAATCTAATTTCTCTGTAATTCCATTCAAATCTCCAATTCCATCGTTATTACTATCATAAAAACTTCTTGGATAAATTTGATATCCAACTTCTTTTTCCACCATTTTTTTATCTAATTTTTATATCCATTTTTCTCCTTCATATTTAATTTATAAACAATTTATAAACTTTTATTAATATAACTTTTTTTCTTTTTTTGGTTAATGAACATTGACATTATTTAACCTTTAAAAAATTTTATTTTTACAACTGATTAATAAAAAAATAATTTATAAGTAATTATATCATAAAAAAGACACTACTTCAATAGCAGTGCCTTTATTTTTTTGCAATTTATTTTACTATACCACGCTGAATGGTTATTTTTTTAAATAATTATATCATAATTAATTAACATTTCAAGCACTAAAAAAATTATTTATTTCAAATCTGTTATTTCAAAACTGGTCAGAAATCTTTATTAGCTTCAATCAAGTCATCCAAAATAGCTTTTGCAACAGATGCACTTGGCACAGTTCTTGACAATGTAATTGCCTGCCATAATTTTTGGTATGAACCTTCAATCCATGCTTCTACTGTTAATTTTTCAACAGAAACTTGCTGTTCCATTAAACCTTTTTGGAATTGAGGAATTTTACCTTGAACAATTTTTTCAGGTCCGTTTGAACCTACTAAACAAGGCACTTCTACCATTGCAGTTGGATCAAAGTTTGATAACGCTCCATCGTTTTCTACGATTAACAACATTCTTTCTTTTGTATCATAAGCAATTGCTCTTGCCAAGTCAACTATGTATGAAGCATGATCGTCTACATGAAGTTTACTATCTTTTGCAGTTCCTTTTTCAGCGATTGCTCTACATTCACCAAATACAAATTTTTCTCTTCCTTCCATTACTTCATTTGCTCTTGTATGATTAGGATCTGAGTGTTCTACTACATAGTCTGGGAAGAAATAGTATTTTAAGTAAGTGTTAGGCATTGTTGTAGGATCAATTGCAAATACATCTCTTGCTTTTGTAAATGTATCATTCCAGCTTGCTTCAGTGTTTTCTCCTTCAATTTCTACATTATACCCTATTTTTGCAACTTTTTCTTTTAATTCAGGCATTAAGTCTTTTCCATGTTTATCTCTAATATCTGTCCACCAACCAAAGTGATTCAATCCAAAGTATCTGATTACCATATCTTTTCTTGATTTCAATCCAAGCATTTCAGCCATTCTTATTTCAATTCCAATTGGCATATCACAGATATTCAATATTTTAGAATTTGGACGCAATCTTCTAGTTGCTTCTGCTACAATTGCCGCAGGATTTGAGTAGTTTAACATCCAAGCATTTGGTGAATATTTTTCCATAAAATCAACTAATTCAATAACTCCACCAATTGAACGCATTCCATAAGCAATTCCTCCTGGTCCGCAAGTTTCTTGTCCTAATACTCCATGTCTTAAAGGTATTTTTTCATCTTTTTCACGCATTGCATATTTTCCAACTCTTATATGTGCCATAACAAAGTCAACATCTGTAAATGCTGTTTCGGGATCAGTTGTATAAACAAAATTAATATCAGGTGCTTTTTCTTTTATTATAATATCACATGCTTTTGCAATAACTTCTTGTCTTTCAGCGTCATTATCATAAAATTTAATCTGTCTAATTGGAAATTTATCCAAGTTTTCTAACAACATCAAAACAATCCCTGGAGTAAATGTACTCCCTCCACCAGCTACTACGATTGAAAATTTTTTCATAAATAATCATCTCCTATAATTTATTAGTTATATATTTTTGCTTTCCTATTTCATTAATTATTATAACATGATTTTTAAAAGTCAATAGATTTATATAAATCTTTTTATTTTTATTTATATATATACCTTTTAATATGAGTTGATATTTTATGTAATTTATTGTATAATAAAATTATATTTGATTTAGTGAAATTTATCTATTTTACTCAATTTATTTATCTTTATTAAATTTAATTATTTAATATCTAAAAAAATTTGAGTAAAACAATAATTCTATGAAAGGTTTATATAAAACGAATGAAAAAAATATGAAAAAGTTTATCAAGATATAAAAGAAAAAAATAAAAAAATGGAGAGCTTAAACCTGGTGATTTTTTTAAAAAAAGAAGATGATCTGGCAGAAGGTATAATTTTTTTCAAAACTTACTGTGAGAAAAAGCTCTTTCAATGTTAGAAACAGAGGGGCACATTCAAAAAGTAAAAGGAAAAAAGTCAATTATTTTGGAGATTTAGAAAATATTTCTTTGACTTCTATTCAAAACTACACAAGAACTTAATAAAACTCAAAAATATTCATCTTGAAAAAGAAGTAATAAGCCTTTATATTGTACAAGGGGTAAAGGAACTCATGGATAAATTCCAAGTTTCTGAAAAATGCTGATTTTTATAAGGTTGTTAGGACCACTTCATTAAATGGTGAAGTGCTGAATTATTCTACTTCCTTTTTTTGATAGAAGAATTGTTCCATTTCTAAATGAGAAATCGCAAAAATTCTATTTACGAATATTTAGAAAAAGACTTAAAATTAAAATTGCCTACTCTCGTAGAAAATAAAATTTAGAAAAATTACTTCTGAAGAACAAAAATATTTTAAATTGAAAGATATAAATATGGTTGTTGTCATTGAAACTCATGCCTATTTATCAAATGGAACTCTTTTTCAGTATGAAACAATAATCCATCATCCTGAAATTTACTTTCACTGCTATTGCAAAAAGGTAATTTTTATTCAAAAAGAGGTTATATCATTTTTGAAACAACCTCTTTTCTTTTATTCTTTTCTATTATTTTAAAAATTTTTCAAATGCTTTTAACAAATCCAATTGTATAAATATCAAAAATAAATTTACATCAGGAATATCACCTAATGCCATCATCACATTTTTGCAAAAATGTACAGGACTATCCTTTCGCAGTTACCAAGTTTCCATCAATCACTGACTCCATCTCCACAAAAATTTTTAGCATTCGTATAATTCGAATTATCTTTTATTTCATCAAAAGCTATTTACCGTATGTTTTCGATCATTCAATAATCCATTTGTCGCAAGAAAATATGCAGCATCACAAAATAGCACCTACAACTTTCATTAGGATTATTTTTAAATTTTTCACAAGCTCAACAATCTTAGTATTTGTTTCTTCTATTTGACTTCTCCAAGTTCTACCACCAATTAAAAACTAATCCATCTACATCATTTTTCATCAATCTCTTTCAATGTCAAATCAGGTAACACTTTTTAAATTTCCCATTGACTTTTTTTAAATTTTTATCAATCGAAGCAAAGTTAGTTGTATAATTTTTTTGTTATATTCTTATCATTCAATGCTGAAGATAAAAAAAGCTGCTTCCCAATCTGCAAATTCATTTAAAATTACAAAAACTATATTTTTTTCATTTTCTTTATCTCCTTTAATTATTAAAAAATTCTATTTATTTTTATTTAACAATAAGAAATCAGAATCCCTCGCTAAATAACATAATTTTTATATAAAAGAAAGAACTTTCGCAAGTTTTATAATTTTATACTTAAAATTTTTAACTTTTTGAAAATTCTTTCTTAATTTTTTTATAAAATTTAATTTCAATTATTTATTATTTATCAAATTTTATTTTTTTACCCTTTTTTTCATCATGTCTTCAATTCTTTCTCTTACTTGAGGTACTGACAATCCGATGATTACTTGAATAGCTGTTCCTTTTCTAACTACACCATGAGCTCCTGCTGCTTTAAACGCTGCATCTGGTAATAATTTACTTGCATCTTTTACACTTACTCTAAGTCTAGTTGCACAGTTATTAAGTTCTTCAATATTTTCTCTTCCACCTAATGCTTCAAGAATGATTGCACCTTTTTGAGCATATTCATCTCCACCAGCTGCGGCAGCTGCACCTTGTGCTCCACCTTCACCGTGTTTAGCTCTATAGTCAGCTTTTGTATAAAGTTTCATTTCTTCATCTTCATCTTCTCTACCTGGAGTTTTTAAATCCATTTTTAAAATTAAGAATCTGAATAATACGAAGTAAATACATGTAAAGATTAATCCAATTACAATTTGAGTAATTACTGTTCCACTGTGGTTTTTAAACATTGGAATCCAGTTTAAGAACATAAAGTCTAAGAATCCTCCACCGAAGTTTCCTACAACTCCGAACATATACATCAATGTTGACATTGTTGCAGCTAATACTGCGTGTAATCCAAATAATACTGGTGCTATAAATAAGAATGTAAATTCAAGTGGTTCTGTAATTCCTGAAACTATTGCAGTTAATAAAACTGGTAATAACAATCCTGCTACTTTTTTCTTGTTTTCAGGTTTAGCAGTTGAATACATTGCAAGTGCGATACCTACTGAACCAAAGATTTTTGAGTTACCGTGTAATGCAAATCCACCTTGTGGGAACATTTCTTTTAAAGGTTTTGTAGATTGAGCAAATTGACTTATATGTTGAACCCAGTAAGTTTGAATTCCACCTGGAACTGCTGCTGGTCCGAATATAAATGGTGTATATACAAAGTGATGTAATCCTGTTGGAATTAATGCTCTTTCAAGGAATGTATAAATCCATACTCCAATTGGTCCTGAAACTTTTAATAATTGTTGTAAGTTGTTAATTCCAATTTGAACTTTTGGCCAACAAAGTGCAGTTATGAAAGCACATGGAATCATTACTAAGAAACCAATAATATAAACAAATACTGTTCCTTGAAATACTCCTAAAAAGTCTGGTAACTTTTTATCAAAAATATTTATTATGTAAATAAACTACTATTGCAGAAATTATAATTGCACCAAATAAGTTTTGTATCAAGTGTTTTTTTACTCCAGCAATTATTGCAAGTCCACTTGTTCCACCAGCTTCTTGACTCATGTCAACACCAAGAAGCTCCATTGTGCAAGCATTGCAGCTACAAAATAATTATAAGTTGTATATAAAGCAAACGCTTCTAAACATGCTCTTTGCATTTGTTTTTATTCGCAAGGCTGATTGGCAATCCGATTGCGAACAATAACGGCATTTGTCTAAATACTGTCCAACCACCTTCACTTATCACAAACCAGAATTTTATACCAGTTTGTCCCTTCATTTTGCAATTGAACCCATTACTTGTGGATTCGTAAATAGTGATGCTATTCCTACGACTATCCCTGTGAATGCAAATAATAGAACTGGCGCCATCATTGCTCCACCAAATCGCTGAATCATCATGATTGAGTACCTCCTAAAAATTTATATATTTAATTTTATTTTTCCTTATTTTAAATATACCACACTTTTTGATTTGTCAATACATTTACGTATATCTTTTTCATCAAAAATAATCGCTACATAAAGAATAGCGATTATTACTGGCTTTTATAAATTTTTATTTTATTGAATTTTTTATATTTTTATCAAACTTATTATTATTTCATTTTAAATTTTTATAATAATCTAAATTTTTTTGTTTTTATTAGATTTTTGAATATGTATATTTTTATAAATAAATTAAAGTTCTATTTCTACTTCTACTCCAAAATGATCTGAAACAATTTTTATTTTTCATTATTAAAAATAACTTTACTTTCTTTTTACTTTTTATTTCCTTGTTACTAAATATGTAGTCAATTCTTTTTGAGATTTATCATTAGCCCATCCATCAATACTTTTTATCAACTGTTATTCCACTATCTTTTTCTCAGCTAAAAGTATATGTGTCAAACAATCCTTGAGATATGATATTTTTATAATCTTCAGAACTTCCAATGGCATCTGTATTAAAATCGCTTCCATTAATATTTTTAAATTATCATTTTTAGTTCTTGTTAAGATATTTTGAAATACTTTTTCCCATATCTTCAGTTTCGCAATTTGGAAGATTCATGTGGCAGCTGTAAAATTCAATTTCCTGTCCGTTATAGTCAATTGTTATACTTACAATTCTTCTTGAAGAAATTGTTCTTACCGATTGAGCAAAAGTGCAGTAAAACTCATCTTCTTCTTTTTATTTTATGTCTTGTAATTATTGCAACTCCCTCATTGTATTTTTCCATATCAATATGTGAATTACTCCAATGATAATAATAATCTGTATCTGTATATTCTTGTAATTTTTCCAGAAGAACCCATCCATAATTTTTCCTGTCTTATGTCATCAAAAATTACAGGATTATTCATAAGCTGATTCACTTCCTGCATTGCTATCACATCATACTGCTTTTTCAGCAATAGCCTTTTGCTAAAATGTCGATTTTTCCATTTGGTTTTTCTAACCACGCATGTACATTTATTGTCAATATTTTCATAATTACAACCTTTCCTTACAATTTTATTTATTTAATTTATTTTTAAAACTGTTTTATTAAATATATTATACCACATTCATCCTTCAAATTTCATTAATTTTTATTTCATTCAAATATTTAAATGACTAAAAATCCTTTTATTTTCAATATTTTTAACAATTTTTAAAAATTTACATTTACGTATAGTTGACAATTCAAATAAAAATATAGTATATTTGAAAGTGAGAAATAAAAATTTAATTTTATTAATAATTTTAAGGGAGGACATAAAAATGTTCGAAAAGAAGTTCAGGTATTTTATTACATCCTACTTCACTTCCAGGAAATATGGAATTGGAACTTTAGGAAAAGAAGCTTTTTGCATTCGTAGATTTTTGAAAAATCTAATCAAAAATTATGGCAAATATTCCGTTAGAGTCGAGCAGGATATGGTGACTCTCCATATCAATCATTCTCTACTTTTGCTGGTAATCCATATCTTATTGATTTTTGATTTGCTAGTTGAAGAAAATTTATTGTCACAATCTGACTTAGAAGGAATTTCATTTGGAGAAAACCCTGAAAATGTTGATTATGGTGCTATTTACAATCAAAAAAATATCCTTTATTGAGAAAAAGCATACGAAAATTACAAAAAACACTAAAGAAAAATAAAGAAAGAGAAGAACTAAAACATTTATTTGAAGAATTTAAAGCTCATAACCAAAAGCTGGTTAAATGATTTTGCAATGTACATCTCTTTTAAAAAATCATTTTAACGGATTGCCTTGGAATGAATAGGGCCTAAGAAGATATTAAATCTAGACAGCCTGAAGCAATGGATATTATGAAACAGTTAAAGAAGAAGTTGAATATCAAAAATTTATTCAATTCTTTATTCTTCAAACAATGGAATGCTGTATATGCTAATGAAAATGGTGTAAAAATAATTGGAGACATCCCTATTTTCGTAGCTGCTAGATAGCTCTGACGCATGGGCAAATCCAGAAATTTTCCTATTTGATGAAGAAAAACCAGTTAAAAGTTGCAGGAGTTCCGCCGATTATTTCAGTGCTACTGGACAACTTTGGGGAAATCCATTATACAACTGGGATAAATTAAAAGAATTAAACTACAAATGGTGGATTGACAGAGTTAAAGCCAACGCTTTCCACTTGTGACATCATAAGAATTGACCACTTTAGAGGATTTGATGAATACGTGCTGTTCCTTGTGGAGATAAAACAGCTGAAAATGGTACTTGGTGTCAGGACCCTAGAATGGACTTATTTAACGCCATCAAAAATGAACTTGGAGAATTACCTATAATTGCTGAAGATTTAGGAACAATGACGCAAGGTGTTATTGATTTGAGAGAAGCAACTGGATTCCCTGGAATGAAAATTTTAGGATTTGCATTTGATTCTAAAGAAGAAAACGACTACTTGCCTCATACTTACACAAAAACTGTGTAGTTTATACAGGAACTCCGATAATGACACATTAATTGGATGGTTTACAAAAAGCCAATGAAGACGATAAGCAATTTGCAAGAGACTATTTAAACTCAAGATCTGATGATGAAATTCATTGGGATGCAATAAGAGCTGCATGGAGTTCTGTCGCAAGCATGGCAATCGTTCCAATCCAAGATTTCTTAGGATTAGGAAGTGAAGCTAGAATCAATACTCCTGGACTTGCTAGCGGAAACTGGCAATGGAGATTAAAAGAAGGCGTATTAACTGATGAGCTAGCAGAAAGAATTGCTAAGTTGACAAAAGTTTACTCAAGATAATTTTGAAAAATTTTTGAAAAATAAAAATTATTATAAATAAAAAATAGAGAGAAAAAATGAAAAATATTATTCAAAAACTCTCTATTTTAATCTCTATCCTATTTAACATCTGTATCTCATGCAAATATTTTTGCAATATTTAATGCACTTGTTTCTTGAATGGTGATTACTGTTTTTCCAGTATTGCTGCTATAATTATCATTATCAGGAACAAAATTTTATATACATCAAAGTTTTCTGAAGTGTACAAAAATGTTGCTGAAGCATATGCATTTTTGAAGTTTCGTGTAACCTTTTCTTTTAGAATAAAGCTTTCTAATCTCGGCATCCATTTTTATGTTCTTTTACAGTTGTATCATATTCAAAAATTGAAGACATAAGCATATTTTTTTCCCAAAAATAAAAACTAGCTCTTGCATAATTTCCAAATGGATCTTTTACTTTTTCATAGTAAAATACCGTATCATCTACTCCATCATTATCACGATAGTATTCTTTTTGTGGAACTACTTTTTAAATTCTTCGTAACTCATCAAAAGACTAATATCATCTGTAACTTTATGCATTGTCTTAAAAATCGCTCCATTTATCTGGACTTGTGAATTTTTGGTTCAGTGATGTAGCCAAATCCTGTGTATGCTGAATATGATAACGAGATAATGATTAATGATAATATAATTATTATTTGTTTCATTTTGCCTTTCATATTTTTTTAAAATTGATCTCTTGTTATAACAATCTTCGATTGTTCTTCAAGGAATTTTTGCAATTCTTTTTGATACTCCAAAGACATTTTCTGTGCTTCATTATTTTTTTCCTTGTAATTTATAAATTTCTTCCATACACATGAAAAGAAAACGGATCCTCTTTTTGAATACCTGTTTTACACATTTTCGGCACCTTTTCCATTATTTTCTAATATAAAAAGTCCATAAAGTCCATAAGCATATTTATTTTGTTTTATTATACTGATTTCTTAGTACTTCTTCAATTTTATCATCTTCATCTAATTCGCCATATAACTTAACCACATTTGATAACATTTCTTCATCTCCGTTATCAAAAGCTTTTTGAAATATTCTACTGCTTTTTCTTTTATTATTTTGTTTCCAATATAAAATTCCAAATGCTCTTATAGAATTTTTTTGAATCTTTATCGTTCATACTTAATAATGTATTTTCAGCTTCTTTATATTTCTTCTGTTCTCGATATACTGCTGCTAAATTTAGCTTAACATTATCACTTAACTCTTTTTATCTTTTATCTTATTTAAAAGCACTTACATATGCTTTTTGCCAAATCATATTTTTGATAAAATATGTCGTTCAAAGATTCTATTTCAGCACTTACATCATTTGTACTTTTTGAAGACATTTTCAAATATTTCTCTGCTTTATCATTCTGATTTGTTATCTGATACAACCTAGATAAATTAAATAATGTAGATTTTTTTCTAACTCTGGATCCCCGTTATTTTTCTTTAAGGCATCTAAAAAAATATTTTTCCGCCTTACTATATTCTTTTTCATTTAGATATATTGTCGCCAAATTATAATTCGCTCTAACATTCCCCTTTTTATCGACTCCAAAAACATTTTCCGCATTAACAACATCATTTTCATAATATTCGTTTTGCTTTTAAAAATTCTTCATTTCCATTCGCAGCATATCCTATCGAAAAAGCAAATAAAAACATTGCAAATATTAAAAATTTTCTTTTCACAAAAAGTCTCCTTTACTTACTGACAATTTCAAATTTTTCTATTTTTAGAAACATAATATAAATAAAATTCCAACAACTGTACCTAACTGCTTTAGCATCTATTTTCATCTAAATTAAAAATTAAAATTATTATTACAAAAAGTACTGGAACTAAAAATATCATAGATAAAATGAAAAATTATATTTAATTTCTACTACAACTTTTTCCTTATTTTCCAAATCCAATCCTAATTTTTCTTTTTAGATTTTTTTCTGAAAGTATCACATAATCTTCATTAGTTTTCAAAAATTATTTCTGAATTTGGCTTTTAATTTCTTCTTTTCATTGTCTATCCAAATAGTTTTGGGAAATAACCTAAACTTAAATTTATCACGTACAATTATTTTTGACATTTACTCTCTCTTTCTTTTTATCCTATTTTTTTCAAGCAACTTTTTAATCCCTTCAATCAGCAAAAACATGTTCCTTCTCAAGCACTCTCTTCTGCAAAACTTCAGGCGTGTCATCACTAAGTACAGGCACTTTTATCTGCAAAATAATTTCCCCTGTGTCAACTCCTGTGTCAACAAAATGAATTGTGCAACCACTTTCAGTTTCTTTTTGCTTCGATAACTGCTCTGTGAACATTCATTCCATACATTCCCTTTCCACCAAATTTTGGAAGCAATGACGGATGAATATTTATAATTTTTCTTGACCATTTTTATAAATTCTGGCGATAAAAATCGACAAATATCCTGCTAATACGATATAATCTGTTTTTTCGTCATCATTTTCAAGAACATTGCTAATTTCATCAGACAATTTTTCTTTTAATACTTTTCTGTCAAGCAAAACATTTTTTATGCCATGTTTTTCTGCTCTTTTAAGTCCACTAGCACTTTCTATCTGCAATTACATAAGAAATTTCACAATTTAAGTTTCCTTGCTCAATGTTGTCAATAATTGACTGTAAGTTCGACCCTCCACCAGAAACTAGAACTGCTATTCTTTTTATTTTTATTAGACATTTTTCACTCTCTTTAAATTTATTTTTATCATCTTTATTTTTTTAATATAAATTAATTTTTCGTCACCTTTAACAATAGTTCCTAATTCATAGGCTTCTTCTCCATTTTCAGCTAAAATATCAATAACTGTTTGAGCATCATTTTTATTTACGATAACAACAAATCCAACTCCCATGTTGAATGTTCCCCACATTTCTTCTTCTGGAACTCTTGAGAATGCTTCGTGTTTAAACAATGGATGAACTTTTACTTTTGATTTTTCGATGTTTGCACAAAGTCCGTCTGGTATAGTTCTTGGAACATTTTCAATCAGTCCTCCACCAGTTATGTGAGCCATTCCGTTCACTTGCACTTTTTCCATAACTTTTTGAATTGGTTTTACATAAATTTTTGTTGGTGTCAATAAATGTTCTCCAATTGTTTTTCCATTGAATTCTTCGTTAAAATCAGTGAATAATTTTCTTAACAATGAGAATCCGTTACTGTGAGCTCCACTTGAAGGAATTGCAACAATTACATCTCCTTCTTGAACTTTACTTCCATTAACCATTTTTTCTTCTTCAACTACACCAACTGCAAATCCTGCAATGTCATATTCTCCATCTGCATAAAATCCTGGCATTTCAGCAGTTTCTCCACCTACTAAAGCTGAATCTCCTTGAAGACAACCTTCTACAACACCTTTAATTATTTCAGAAGAAACATTTGAGTCCAATTTTCCACAAGCTAGGTAATCTAAGAAAAATAATGGTTGTGCTCCGTGACACAAAATATCATTAACACACATTGCAACACAGTCAATTCCAACTGTGTCGTATTTATTTGTTTCAAATGCAACTTTTAATTTTGTTCCAACTCCATCAGTTCCAGATACTAAAATTGGCTTTTTGTATTCTCCTAATTTGTATAAAGCTCCAAAACTTCCCAATTCGTTCATAACATTTTTGTTGTAAGTTGCTTTTACTCTTTCTTTTATTTTCTCAACACTTCTGTATCCTTCTTCTTTATCTACTCCTGAATCTTTATAAGAAATTGACATTCTTTATCCTCCTGTTTTAAATTAAATCTCTATTTTTTTATTTTACAAAGTTTGCAAAAATCTTCTGCATATTTTGTAGGGAAAAAAATTCTGTAATTTCATATTCTGCAATTCCATTTATATTAAACGGATCTTCTGAAATTATTTCTCTTAACTTCTTCCAAGTTTTCTGCATTTAGTAAAAATTACACCACCTGTTCTAGGATTTTTTTCTTCCTGAACAAATAAATTTTCCCATTTCATAATATTTTTCCAAAAAAATTTTTATATGTTCTTCTAAATATTTTTTTCAACTTCACTTACTGCTTTTTACATAATTTAAACTTACTATATACATTTTTCACCTTATTTTTTTCAATTTCTTTTCAAAAGCCTCTTTTTTTGAATTGGTGTCAACGAAGCGTAAAATTCTTCCTCGTAATCTCCCAATCCAGCTGGATAATCTCCATTAAAACATTCCATGCAAAGCCCTGTATATAGCGCATCAAAAATTAAGTCCAATCGAATCAATTAATCCATCAATACTCAAGAAAAGCCAATGAATCTGCACCAATGTAGTCTCTCACTTCTTCAACAGTTTTGTTGCTGAAATCAATTCTGATGAATTTGACACATCAATTCCATAAAAAAATAGGAAACTTAAATTCTGGCGATGCAATTCTTACATGAACTTCTTTTGCTCCAGCTTCCTTCAATAACTGAACAATACGGCTTGAAGTAGTTCCACGAACTATTGAATCATCAATCATGACTACAACTTTGTCTTTTACGACACCTTTTACAGCAGAAAGTTTCATTCTAACACCTTGTTCTCTCAATTCTTGAGTTGGCTGAATAAATGTTCTCGCTACATATTGGTTTTTAATTAATCCCATTTCATAAGGTTTTCCGCTTTCTTCTGCATAACCACTCGCTGCTGACAATGACGAATTTGGAACTCCAATTATAATATCTGCATTTTCAACTGGTGCTTCTTGTGCCAATCTTCTTCCGCATCTTTTACGAGCCGAATGTACATTTATTCCTGAAATATCCGAATCAGGTCTTGCAAAATACACATATTCCATCGCCGCAATCGCAGTTGAAGTATTGTCAGTATATTTTTCAATTCTGTATCCATCTTTATCAATGATTACAACTTCTCCAGATCTAATATTTCTAACAAATTCCGCTCCTACAATTTCCAACGCACAAGTTTCACTCGCCAAAATATACGCTCCATTTTTTGTTTTCCCCAAAATTAAAGGACGAAATTTCAAAAGGGTCAACTGCACCGTACAATTCTGTCTGAGTTTGAACTAAGAAAGAAAATCCACCTTTTACTTGTCTTAACGCATCTTTCAATTGGCTCAAAAAATCTTTTTCTTTACTTCTTCTAATCAAATGAACCAACACTTCTGTATCTGATGTAGAATGAAAAATTGCACCGTGTTTTTCCAATTCTCTTTTTAATTTTTTCGCATTAATCAAATTTCCGTTGTGTGCCAAAGCGATAGTTCCGTCAAAAAATTGGAACAAGAATGGCTGAATATTACGACCGCTGCTGCTTCCAGAAGTCGCATATCTAACATGCCCAATAGCACAATTTCCTTGCAGACGGTTAAAAATTCTATCATCGTTAAATACTTCCGACACAAGTCCAGGCCCACGATGACCATTCACACGCTTACCGTCACTTACTACAATTCCTGCCGCTTCTTGCCCTCTATGTTGCAAACTATGCAATCCATAATAAGTAAGTCTTGCCGCTTCGTGGTGTCCAAAAACTCCAAAAACTCCACATTCTTCATTCAAGCTCTTAATCATTTGTAGTTTTCCTCCATTTTTGTTATAAACAGTTTTAGTTTATACTTTATCAATATTTTTCAATTTTATTTAAATGACAAGGGGTCAAGACCCTTGCTAATATATGATTTCAGAAATTTATTTTTAATTTATTTTAAAACTTCTTCCATACGACGAAGAACTTCACGATAAGCACCCATTACGTCTCCTAAATCTTGTCTAAATCTATCTTTATCCAATTTTTTTAAGTGTATCTTTATCCCAAAGTCTCATTGAATCTGGACTAATTTCATCTGCAAGTAAAATATTTCCATCTTTATCTCTTCCAAACTCAATTTTATAATCTACTAAAATCAAGTTCATTTTATCAAATAATGCAGACAACAAATCATTAATCAAGAAAGTTTGTTTTTTAATTTCAGCCAATTCTTCTTCAGTAAGCAATTCCAATGCCAAAGCGTGATCATCATTCAATAATGGATCTCCTAAATCATCATTTTTGTAAGACAATTCAAAAGTAGGTCTTTTAAAAGATTTTTCCTTCTTCAGCCGCATATCTTTTTACAAAACTTCCAGTTGCTCTATTTCTAATAATTACTTCCAAAGGCACAATTTCCACTTTTTTACAAAGTTGTTCTCTTTCATTCAAAGTCTTAATCCAGTGAGTTTTTACACCATGTTTAATCAAATATCCATAAAGTAATGTAGAAATTTTTATTATTCAAAAATTCCTTTATCTTCCAATTGATCTTTTTACTCCATTAAATGCAGTCGCATCATCTTTAAAATACATAATTATTTCATCCGCATTATCTGTTGCAAAAATTGATTTTTGCTTTTCCTTCATAAATTTGTTCTCTTTTTTTCCATTTTTATTTCCTCCATTTTTTTATTTTTTTAAATCATATCAAATAAATATTATATTGTTCAATAACTTGAATATTTCCACAAGGGGTCAATATCAATACTCTTGCTTCAAAATATTTGTTTTATTACATTATAAATACATATAACTTCCAAATAAGTCTATTACAAATTATAATTCAACTTTTCTTCTCATTATCAGCAATAAATTTAGCTTTCATTTCTTTTCTAAATGTAACCAATTTTTCTCTAATTTCAGGATATTTTATTGCAAGAATTTGCACTGCCAACATTCCTGAATTGTATGAATTATTAATTCCAACAGTTGCTACTGGAATAGATTTTGGCATTTGAACAATCGAATAAAGTGCATCCAATCCTTCAAGTGCTCCATTTAAAGGCACTCCAACTACTGGCAGTATTGTTTTTGAAGCAATAACTCCAGGTAAATGTGCCGCAAGTCCAGCTCCAGCAATAATCACTTCTGCACCTCTTTTTTCAACATCAGCCAAAACTTCTTCCAATTTTTCAGGAACTCTGTGAGCCGACAATACATAAGCCTCAAACTCAATCCCAAATTCTCTCAAGCAATTTGCTGCACCTCTCATTTTGTCAGTATCTGACTGACTTCCAAAAAATATTGCTACTTTCATTTTCTACTTTCTCCTTTTCCTTATTTAAAGAATTTAATTCCATTTCTAAAGATATTTTGTTCTTTATCTCCATAAATATTTTTGTAAACATTTTTACCTTTTCTTTCAGAATGTCCCATTTTCCCAAAAATTCTACCGTTATAAGCTAACATTCCTTCAATCGCATAATATGAACCATTTGGATTAAATTGCGAATCCATTGTCGAATTTCCATCCAAATCAACATATTTTAGTTGCAATTTGATTATTTTTAAATAATTTTCTTTGTATTCTTCTTCTGTAATAACAATTCTTCCTTCTCCGTGAGAAATTGCTACTGAATGAATATCTCCTTCTTTCATATTAGCTAACCAAAGGTGAATTATTTGTAATAATTTTTTTGTTTGCACAATTTTTCGACATATGTTTTGTCAATTGTATTAAATGTCAATGTTGGCGAAGTTTTCATTTAATTCACGAATTTCTCCATAAGGTAACAATCCTGATTTAATCAACGCTTGGAATCCATTACAAATTCCTAAAAATTAATCCATCTCTCTTCAATAGATTTTCCACTGCTTCTTTAACTTTTTTTATTTTTTTCAATACAGCAACCATAAATTTAGCCGATCCATCTGGTTCATCTCCCGCACTAAATCCACCAGGCAGCATCAAAATTTGTGAATTATTAATTTCTTTAACAAAATTATCAATTGAACTTAAAAATATTGCTATGTGACAAGTTATTAAATACACCAATTTTTGCAAGTCCACCTTCTCTATTAAATGCTCTTTCCAAGTCATATTCTGAGTTTGTTCCAGGGAATACTGGAATAAATACTCTTGGTTTTCGCATAAGCGTTTGAAATATTGCTAATTATATTTTTGAGTTTCAATCTTTTCGATTTTTTTCATATTTTCACACCTTTACAATGTGCAATTTTATGTTCTTCCTCAACTTCTTTTTTTAGTTGGGAATATTCTTTCAAGTTTGCTTTTCCCAAGTTCCAATTAATTCATCCAAGTCAAAAGTTATATTATTTATAGAAATTTTCGCATTATCCGTAACTTTTCCAAGTAAAAACAGCATTTTTTTATTTTCAATATTTCCAGCAGTTTCTACAATAAATGCTCCATAATTTACTTTAAACCATTCATTTTCAGAAAGATCTGCTGCAACATCTACACCAAGTTTATTTCCAAATGCCATTTTTGCAATGCTTTCGGCAATTCCACCATTTTTAACAGCCATAGCAGAAACAATCTTTTCTATTTCTAATATTTTCAGTCACAAAGTCAAAGTTTGCCTTTAATTCATCAAGTTTTGGCAAATCATCTTCATCATTTGGAGTTGTAATCAAGTAAACGTTGTTTCCAGCCTTTTTAAATTCGCTAGAAATTACATTTTCCGCATCTGTAACACTTACTGCAAACGATACCAATGTTGGCGGTACAGAAATATCATTAAATGTTCCGCTCATCGAATCTTTTCCACCAATTGAAGGTAATCCAAAAGCTTTTTGTATGTGCAATGCTCCTAATAATGCTGATAATGGTCTTCCCCACTTTTTAGAATCTTGTCCCAATCTTTCAAAATATTCTTGGAACGTAAATCTGATATTTTTATAATTTCCTCCACCAGCGACAACTTTTGCCATTGATTCAATTACAGCATAAGCACCACCGTGGAATGTGCTTTGTTTTGCCACATAAGGATTGTATCCATATCCAACCATTGAAGCGACATCAGTTTCTGCATTGATTACTGATACTTTTTGCACCGAAACTTCTGCAGGAGTTAATTGATATTTTCCACCAAATGGCATTAATACAGTAGTTGCTCCAATTGTTGAATCAAAAGTTTCAACTAGTCCTCTTTGTGAAGCTACATTTTAAATCCTTCAAATTATTTACAAATTTGCTTCTAAAGTCATTTCCTTCAATTTCTCTGTTCAAGCTCAATTTTGGCGTATTTTCAATTGTAATATTAATGTTTGAAGCAGCTCCATTTGTATTTAAGAAATCTCTTGAAATATCAACAATCGCTTTTCCATTGTATTTCATAACAAGTCTATTTGAATCATTAATTTCAGCCACTTGATATGCTTCAGATTTTCTTCATTTGCAAATTCTATAAATTTATCTAAGTTTTTGTTTTTCAATAACAACTGCCATTCTTTCCTGTGACTCTGAAATAGCAAGCTCTGTTCCATTTAACCCAATATATTTCACTCTTACTTTATTCAAGTCAATTTCAAGTCCATCAGCTAATTCTCCAATTGCGACTGAAACTCCTCCAGCTCCAAAATCATTACATTTTTTTAATTAATTTTTGTAACATTTCTGTTTCTAAAAAAGTCTTTGAATTTTTTTCTTTCTACAATTGCATTTCCTTTTTGAACTTCTGCACTTGATTTTTCAGAAGACTCTGTTGTATGTTCCTTAGATGAACCAGTTGCTCCACCAATTCCATCCCTTCCAGTTCTTCCACCAAGTAAAAATTACAACATCTCCATTTTCAGGCTTTTCACGGATAATATTTTTCAGCAGGTGCTGCTCCTACAACAAGTCCCAATTCCATTCTTTTTAGCCTTTGTAGCCTTCATCATAAATTTCATTCACGTGAGTTGTCGCAAGTCCAATTTGGTTTCCATAAGATGAAAATCCGTGTGCTGCCACTTGTGTAATAACCTTTTGCGGCAATTTCCCAGCCATTGTATCTGCAATTTTTTCAGTTGGATCAGCAGAACCGCTAATTCTTACAGCCTGATAAACATAAGTTCTTCCAGATAACGGATCACGAATTGCTCCACCAATACAAGTAGAAGCCCCACCAAATGGCTCAATTTCTGTTGGGTGATTATGAGTTTCATTTTTAAACTGCAAAATCCATTTTTCTGTAGTTATGCTCTTTTCCCCATCTTCACCAATTCTTTCAATTGGCACATCAATATAAATCGAGCAGGCATTTATTTCATCTGAAACTTCCAAATCTGGCAAGTTTCCATTTTTTCTCTGCTCTTTTCCAAAAATTGTAGCAAGATCCATAAGAGTCATAGGCTTTTTTTAGAAATTCTGTCGGCATGAACATATTTTTCTGCTTTCTAAATACTCGCTAATAGCCTTTTCGATGATATTTTTATAAGTTTCATTTTCAATTTTAATGTCATCAATGATTGTTTCAAAAAGTCGTATGTCGGCAGTGATCACTCCAGTAAGTGTCAAGAACACGAATTTCAGTTTCTGTTGGATTTCTTTTTTTCCTCATTTTTTTAAAAATATTCCTGAATGAAATAGCAAGTCATTTACTGTCATTGCCAGTTCCAGTTTATTTTTTTAAATCTGCAATTTCTTCTTTTTGTTTTTTTCAGTAAATCCATCGTAAACAATAACATCGTCTTTATTTTTCATTTTTCAACATTTTCACTTAAAACATTCAAATCCTTTTCTCTTGCTTCAACTTCATTTTATATAGTATTTTTTTACTTTTAGCAAGTTCTTCAGGAGAAATTTTTCCGTATAAAATTATCAATTTCCCACTTTTTACGTTAATATTATTGTTTTTTTATCAATTAATAAATTTACACATTGAATTGCAGAATCTGCTCTTTGATCATATTGCCCTGGCAAAAATTCCACTGAAAAAAATATACATTTTCTGAATTTTTTTCTTCAAATACTTCATCCAACGATCTAAAAGACATTGTCAGCATTTATTTCTGAAAAACACCGTTCTTTCCAATTTTTTTCCAAATCATTTTTCACCTCAAGTTAAACACATCATAAATATTCAGAACTCTTACATCGCTAAGTCCACTTATTCCAACATTTTTCCTTCAAGTCGCTGAACAAGTTCTGTGCTTCTACTCTAAAAATCTTTCTTTTTTTCCACAAAGATTCTATAATTCATCTTTATCTCTCCTTCTATATTTTTATATTTTATAAAAAAATAAAAAAATCCAAAGCAAAAAGATTACCCAGATTTTTTTCATATATTTGTATATTTAATTTTTTTATATTTTTTTATATAACAAAGTAGACAATTTTACAATTTGTCTAGTAAAAAAATATCCTGAACGCTCTTCTGACAAAAAAATCTTTTTCATCTTTCCTCCAATAAAATATTTCCCTTAAAAAAATCTTGTATTGCTGTAAAAATTCCTACCTATTAAAAAGTATAACAAAATTTTTACTATTTTTTTCAATACCAAAAAAATTATTTCTGTGCCAAAAAATAAGTTTCTTTCTTCATAGTATACTTTCCCAAATATTTCTTAAATCTCCATTTCCTATTTTTTTCTTTAATTTAATAAAAATTTTTACAATATTTTACTAAAAAAATTTTTAATTATTTTATTTTTCGCTATTGACATTTTGAATTTTTCAAGGTACAATATTATTGACATAGATGAAAGGATGTGATGATTTATGAAAATCATTATTAGCGGAAAACAACTTAAAGTCACAGATGCAATTAAAACTTATACTGAAGAAAAAAATAAGCAGAATTTCCAAGTATTCAGATGCTATCACAGAAATCGATGTTGTTCTGACTGTCGAAGATACAAAATCTGAAGGTCCAGTTCACAAAGCTGATGGATTAGTTTTTGCAAGTGGTACAAAAAAATAAAAAAATAGAGGCTGAAAAATAAAGACTTATATGCAGCAATTGATGATCTATCCGACAGATTGGAAAGACAAGTTAGAAAATATAAAGAAAAAAACAAAAAGACCACAACAAAAAAAGGTACTCGTCAATCTTAATTTATAAAAAGCATTTAATATTTTTAAGAATAAAAGAACCTTAATATATAAAAAAAGACTATTTTTAGAATTCTAAATTTTTAAAAATCAGTCTTTTTTTATATTTTTTTACTTTTATTAAATTTTTTTTCCAAAAATATATAAACAAATTATATTTATTAAAAAAATCCTGGTACAATTTCATAAATTTTTTTACCAAGTCCGCTTTGATTCCAGAAAATTACTGTAATTGTAGCGACAATCATTGAAATCAAAATATTTTTTTCCAGTTCATTTTCTTTTTTTGTACAAAATAAATAAAATTACTGGAGAAAATACAGCTCAAAAACCTGCCCATGCGTATGAAACTAGTGACAATACTTCTGAATTTGGGTTCATTGATAACGATGTTGCGATTATAAAAAAATGATTATAATACAAATTCTTCCAACCCAAATAAGTTCTTTATTCGTTTTTCTCTTTTAACAATGTATTTATAGAAATCTTCAGTCAAAGTATTTGAAGCAACTAGCAATTGTGCTGAAATTGTTGACATTATTGCTGATAAAATCGCTGCATATAAAATACCTGCTATCCAAGGATTGAATAATTTTCCTATCATGTAAATGAAGATTTTTTCTGGATCTTGAACATTTTTGAAAAGAGCAATTCCTGTAATACCAATTGCAATAGAACAAACCAATGAAATTATAACCCATACCATCGCGATTAACCTAGCTTTCCAAAAGTTCATTTACACTTTTTATACTCATAAACTTTACAATTATGTGTGGCTGTCCAAAAATATCCAAGACCCCAACCTAATCCAGAAATAATTACCGGTATGCTAAGTGCTTCTGGATATTTCAACAAGTTAAGTGAAATATGCTTTTTGAGTCATTGCAACATCAATAGCGCTACTTCCTCCAACTACAAAAATACGCTGCAACTGGAACAATTATAATTGCAAAAAACATCAATATTCCTTGAAAGAAATCTGTCCAAACTCCTGCCAAATATCCACCTAAAAACGTATAAAAATATTATGGTTCCTCCACCTACTAATACTCCTAATTTATAATCAATTCCCAATAACGATTCAAATAACTTCCCATTTGAAACCAATCCTGATGCTGAGTAAATTGTAAAGAAAAAAATAAAATTACAATTGCTGAAAAAGGTTTTTACATAACCTTTCGTATCATTTGATTTTTTTGATATAAATGTTGGAATTGTCAATGCTTCGTGTTCTTCTGTCTGCATTCTCAATCTTGGTGCTACTATTTTTCTAATTTATATAAGTTCCTATTATTAATCCTATTATAACCCAGACTTGCTTTAATCCTGATAAGTAAACGGCTCCTGGCAATCCTAACAATAACCATCCACTCATGTCACTCGCTTGAGCTGACATTGCTGTTACCAGTAACCTACACCTCTTCCACCTAAAATATATTCCTCATGAGTATCCGTTTTTACATAAAAAAATATACTCCTATCGCCAGTGAACTACTCCCGTTTTTAGAAGCGGGAGCTTCTTGGGAAGTATCTGCTTTTTGTTAGCCAAATATATTTACCAAGCTCTTCGGGCAGTCCCTGCCCTGTTTTTTTATTTTCCTAATATTCCAACATCAATTTTCCAATGTTTTTTATATTCAATGCCGCATTGTAATCTCTATCAATTTCAATTCCACAGCACTCACATTTATAACTTCTTTCTGATAATTTCAATTTTTCTTTAACGTTTCCACATTTACTACAAGTTTTTCGACGATGGAAACCACTTATCTATCTTCAAAAATTGTTTCCCTAAAAACATCAGTTTATACTCAACCATCCTCAAAAACATTCCCCATCCATTATCTCCTACACTTTTCCCAAAATTTAATGACTGGCTCATCCTTTCATATTCAAATCCTCGACAATCACAGCATTATGTTCTTTGGACAATTTTTTGATAATTTATGTAGAAAAATCTCTTCGACAATTCTTGATATACTCATGCAATTTTGATATTTTCGCTTTTTTTGCTTATACCAATTTTTTTAGAAAATTTTACTTTTCCTTGATAAGGATTTTTGTAATTTTCTTTAATTTTTTTCTTCTAACATCCTAAAATATTTTTGGATAATCAGCCCTTTGGTTTTCAGAACTGACAAATAATTCAGACATTGAAAAAAATCAAGTCCTATTACTTTATCATTACTAGTTACCTTTTTGGATTTCTTTTTCAAATTCCGTCAAAACAGAAACATAGTAATTTCCATTACTGTTTGTCAATGTTACCGACTTTATTCTATAATCCTTTGGTATTTCTCTATGATATTTTAATTTTAACTTTTTCAATTTTGGCAAGACCAAATATTTATTCTCCTCAATTCGTATCGAATTGTTCACACAATTGTTGTATAACTTTTAACATTATTCTTTTTAGATTTGAACCTTGGAAATTTTGCCCTCTTCTGAAAAAAAGTTCGTAAACGATCGTTTTACATTCAATTGAGCATTTGAAAGTGCCAAACTGTCTACTTCTTTTTAGAAATTGATTTTCATTTTTTTCAAACTGGCAGGTGTAATTATTTTATTTTTTTCCAGTTTCTTCATAAATTTTTATTAGCAATATACAAAATCGTATTGTAAACAAAACGAACACATCCAAAAGTCTTGTTTATCAATAATTCCTGCTCTTTATTTGGATAAATTCTGTATTTGAATGCTAAATTATATTTCATGAAATTACACCTCCTTTTTGATTTTTGAATATTATTTTTAATTATTTCTCTTCGATATTTTATACAAAAATTGTATCATAGGCATATCCTTTTTCAATTTTTACAAAAAAAGCAATTCATCTCCCTACTTATAGAAGTCGGAGACTTCTTGCTATCTTTTGTTAAAAAAATAATAAATATATGCCAAATGTTATAAAAGTTTCTATTCCACCTGTTGTCATTTCTCATCTCCGTTCTTTTTTTGATTTTAATTTTAAAAACCTATTATATCACATTAACTATTTTTTTAGCGATACTACTTTTTTTATTTCTTAATTTTTAAAAAAATAATCCTCATATTATACCAAACCGCACCCCCATGAGTTGACTCCGATACCCCTTCATTCACAAACCCGATCTTCCCATAAAATGGAACAAGCCTATCTTTACAAGTCAATACAACACCCTTTCTTCCAGCACTTTTCGCATCTTCCACAACTTTTCTCAAAACTTTCTCAGCATAACCTCTCCGTCTAAATTCTGGAAGCGTGTTCACTCCAAAAATCATCTGCCAATCGCCATTTTCATCATGTAAATTAGGATTTTCAAACATTTCATCTGTCAAAAATTTCATCATTCGTAGCCATTCCATTTACAAATGAAACAATTTTACCATCCTCATTTTCCAAAATCCAAAAAAAATCTGGATAAACTTCCAATCTCCCTCGAAAACTCTCTTTAGTTGCCGCCTCTGTAGCTGGAAAACACTCTGCTTCTATTTTTGTCAATTCTTCTAAATCATTAATTGTTGCTTTTCTAATTTTTCATTTTTTTTATTTTTTTCCTTTTTCTAATTTTTTTATAAACTTTTCAAAATTAAGAGAGTACAAATTTCGTATAATAAAATAATTAATTAATTTATTTAGTTTTACAGGTTTTTAAAAAATTAAATACTCTCAAAACTAATAAAAAAATAATCTATTTTTTTACTTTCTAGAACAATTAGAATAAACAATATTCCTGTTTCTAAAAAAATTTTCAACTTATGAAATTTCAACTAATTCCTGACATTCTTTACCATGTATTATATTTTGAGTTTACACAAAAATTATGGATACTCTCTTAAATGGATACTCTTTAATCAAAAATAACCTTCCATTTATCCCTATTTCTATTCGCCTCAAAGCACATTTTTATTTGCTCAGCCGTAATTTTTTTTTGTTTCCAGTTCAGGCAATTCATCAATCCCAAAAATATCTGCTGCCAACCGTTTCAATATTTTTCTCAAATTTTCCACTCACATATTTACACAAAAACAAATACTTTCGTTATACCATATGGAATCTTTTTCTTTTGATTTTTTTGTAACATCAAGCAAAGCTATAATCATCTCAGCACTAGCCTCAATCCCAGCTTCTTCCTTAACTTCCTTCAACACATTTTTCCTTCACAGAAAGATAAACATCTGCCCATCCACCTGGCAATGCCCATTTCCCATTACTTTCCTGAATCAAAAGAATCTTATCGTCTTCAAAAATCACACCTCTCACATCAATCTTGGGTGTCTGATATCCAACTTCATTACAAAAATAAATCCTTTACCTTTTCTATCGAAATCTCAGTTTTGTGTGCCACCATTTCTGCTGAAATTTCCCTAATTCTCTCAAATCGTTCAATATCGAACTTATCTTTTCCATAAGCAAGTCCTGCTTGTGCTAGACTTTGAAGTTCAATTGCCCAGTCTAGCCACTTTTGTTCTTCTTCATTTTTATTCACTGATTATCACCTACTGTTTTAAAGTATTAATTAATTACTATTCTTCAATATTAGTCTACATTATAAAAATTTAATTTAGAAAATCATGATAAAATCATTAATCAGGAATATAAATTAATGAAATTTTTATTCTTAAAATTTATATCTTCATCAATTTTTAAATAATTCTTTTGCTATCTCATCATTTTCTATTAATCTTAGACTATTTATTATTGATATTCTATATTCTTTATCTACATTTTCCAAAAATTCATTTTCCAAAAGCGGAATTATTTCATCAAATCCCTTTACACCTAAAAAAATCTAACTAAATTTTTTTCTTGTATCTAAATCAAATAATTTTAAATATTTTTTAAAAATTGGAATCACATTTTATGTTTTTCTAAAAAGAATTAAGTCATAAATTGTATTAAAATTATAACCTAAATTATTTATAAAAATTTTTCCTGTAAATTATTTGTTTCTTCTCTCTTGTATAAATATTCACTATTAAAATACTCTCCATAAAAAAATTGATTTCATTTTATCCGTTATAATTTTATAAATATTTTTTTATTTTTTTCAATAAATTTCAATATTTCCTTTTTAAACTCTTCGATTTTTAATAAAAGATTTTCCTTTTAAATTAGTAAATTCAATTTTATATGTCATATTATCTCTATATTTATTTGTACTATCCCAAGAAACTTCTATTTTTATCATTAATTTTTCTAAACATTACATCAGGATACACCATTTCGAGTCCTGAAAAAGTCCATAAATGCCGTTCACTCCATTCATGAATTTTTCAAACCATTCTATCTCTTCATGATTCTTATTTCCCATTTCATATGCTTTTTCTCTTATTTCAATTCCACAATTTCCTTTTTATTTTATACGGAAACTTATCTTCTTCACTCAAAAATAAATTTTTAAATTATTCTCAAACCAATCCGATAAAAATATTAAATTTGCTGTATCCTTTTTCTATTTTTCCCATCAACTGTAAATTCACAAATATTTTTTTCCTTCAATTTTTAATTCCAATTCAAAAATCTTCATAAAAAAATTTCTGGTCTATAAATAAAAATTTATTGAAAATTTTTTTGGTTTCATATCTATCGCCTACTTAATGCTTCTTAATATAATTTATTTACTAAAAAACTTTTTACTTTCTTCCCATAAAATGCTATCCCTATCTTTAAAATATTTTTTTATTCCTCTAGCCTTTAATCTCGTGTCATATTTTTTTCTCATCAATCTGTTTTAGAGCTTCTTCTGCCTTTAAAGTCATACCTTTTTCAGTTTTAGAAATTTTAAATTCCATCAAATATGCTTTTTCATTACTTTTTATCGGAATCATTGCAAGATCATATCTTCCATATCCACTCTCATTATTTGAAATAATCTCATATTTTTCCCATCAAAAAAATCCTACAAGACCTATCATAAACACTTGATAAATTTTCTCCATTTCACTATTCAAATCAAAAATGACTAAGCATATTTACCATTATTTCACCTAATGTCTTTTTCAAATTTCTTAATATCTCCACTTTCCAATGCTTTTTATCAAAATACTCGTTTTCAATTCTGTTCCAAAAATCTATTTAAAAACATATTCCCAAAATATTTTCTAATTTCCTTTATTTGGAATTTTTTTAAATTATAAATATTTGTATATTCTGAAGTTTCATCGATTTCAATTTGTTCTTTAGCCTTCGTCAAATATCCGCTATAAAAAAACAATTGCCATATTTCGTCATCATTACTCAAAAAGACTTTTTATCGTTGTCCCATCTGAAATATATTTTTCAATACTTTCTCCATCAGTAAATCGCTTCAAATCTGTATAAACATCTTCTCCCGCTTGATCTAGCATATTTTCTAAAAGCGTATTTCCAGAAACATTTGCCCAATATGCCTTTATTTCTCCATTATCAACATAATTTATGATTGACCAAGGATTATAAACTCTTTTATCTCCAAAAAAATATCCATTATACCATTCTTTAACTTCTTCAATTTTATATTTCATTTCAAAATAATCAAAGCATTTTAATTACTTCACTTTCAAGAAGTCCAAAAATACTCTGAATATTTTTTTATTTAAAAATAGTATCTACCTTCAAATTATTTAATCCAGAAAAAAATCCCTTCCTTTATAATCCGAGTTATCCCAGTCAAAATTCCATATTTCAAAGAATCATTAGTTTTTAATGCCGAGCTATAAAAATACTTGAAAAATTTATTGCTTCATTGTAATAACCTTTATCAAAAAGCATTAATTATTGGTGCATCATATTCGTCTATTAAAAATTATTACTTTTTTTCCCATAATATTTGTAAATATAATTTGATAATAATTTTAAAAGATGTTTCATAATCTCCTTTTTCCTCTTCATAAAATATTTTATCAAATTTTATTTTTATCTCGCTTATTCATTATTTCTCTCATATCTTCAAATTCAGCATACAAATCAGAAATAAAAGATTTTTAAATTTTCAAAAGTATCTTCCCAAGTATCCCTCTTAAATCCTTCAACGAAACAAAAAAATAACAGGATATTTCCCCTGCTCTTTCATATATTCGCTACTAAATATCTTCAATTCCTCAAAAAGTTTCCTATTCTCATCTTTTATTTCTCACATCAAAAATACTTAATCATCGACATATTAAGCGTTTTTCCCAAATCTTCTCGGTCTTGTAAAAAAGTGTCACAGCTGCTCTATTTACAAGAATATCTTCTATTAACATTGACTTATCTACATAATAATAATTATCTTTTATTATATCTTCAAAATTTTCAATTCCTATGGGTATTGCTTTTTCCATAAAATCCCTTAAAAATTTTTTTATATTAATTTCCTTTTTCCCTTTTATTACAGACAAGGGGTTGACACCCTTGTTATTAAAAATATCATTAATACTATTCTTTTAACCTCAACTAATTCCTAATTTTCTAGTCTTCCAAAAATCTCTTTCGCAAAAACTTCCTTCTTTTTCAGTCCCCAACAAAATTTCCTCTACAGTTGCCGCAATATCAGCAAAAGTTTTTCTAGTTCCAATATTTACATTCTTTTTTTAACATTTTTTTACCGTAAATCAATATTGGAATATACTCTCTTGTGTGATCAGTTCCTTTATAAGTAGGATCATTTCCGTGATCGGCAGTGATAATTAAGATTTCATCATCTTTCAAGTTCTTTTTCGATTTCAGGCAACCAATTGTCAAATTCAATCAAAGCATTCACATAACCTTCCACATTTCTTCTATGCCCATAAACTGCATCAAAGTCAACCAAGTTAGTAAAAATTAAACCTTTTGTGTCTTCTTTCAATGCCACAATTGTTTTCTTAATTCCATCTAAATTATCTTGATTAGCTTTTCTATTGTCTGTAATTCCTTTTCCATTGAACAGGTCGCTCGTTTTTCCAATTCCAACTACATCAAGTCCAGCTTTTTCCAATCTTTCAAGCATTGTTTCTTTTGGCGGATCAATCGAAAAATCGTGTCTGTTTGCAGTTCTTTTAAATTCTCCAACTTTTTTACCAACGTAAGGTCTTGCAATTACCCTTGCCACAGGTGATTTTTCATTACAAATTTCAAGTGCAATTTCACATGCTTTGTAAAGTTCTTCAAGTGGTATAATTTCTTCATTCGCAGCAATTTGAAACACAGGATCTGCCGAACCGTAAACTATCCAATTTCCAGTTTTAATTTGTTCTTCTCCATATTGGTCAATCGCTACAGTCCCTGAAATTGGCTTATTCAACATAGCTTTTCTTCCAGTTTTTTCTTCAAATTCCTTTATAACTTCATCTGAAAATCCATTTTGATAGTTTGGAAACGGTCTTCCCAACGGCACACCAGCAATTTCCCAATGTCCAGTCGTAGAATCTTTCCCATGCGACACCTCAATCGCTCTTCCATAGTACCTTCAGCACTTTCCACAGCTGGAGTCCCTTCAATTTCAGTAATATTTCCAAGTCCTAATTTACCCATATTAGGCAAACTCATTCCACCATGAGCTTTCGCCATATTCCCTAAAGTATTCGACCCACAGTCATCAAATAAATTCGCATCAGGCAATTCTCCTGCTCCAACACTGTCTAAAAACTATTATTGTTATTCTTTCTATTTTTTTCATTTTCTTATCTTCCTTTCTTTTTATTTTACTTCTATTACCAATTTTATGATTTTTTTCTTGATTTATATAAATATAATCTAAATTATTAATTTTATTAACAACTTTTTCTTTTAGTTTTTGCTTTTCGTTTTCTTGATATTTATGTAATATTAAATTATCTAAAAAAATATTTCTAAATATTCAAATTTTATAAAAAAATATTAATTTGTTATTTTTATAAATATAATTCAATTTTTTTAATTCACCTTCTTTTTCCTAATTCATTTCTATTAATATCTTTAAAAAAATAAGTTCTTCATTTCTAACATCTATATAAAAAAATTTCTCAAATACCTCAACATTTTCAAAAATATTTCTTCACATAATTACTTATTTCAAAAATCTTGTTTTTCTAATAATTTCATTTTATTTAATTTTTCCCTTTATTCTGTCTTTAAAAAGAAATGGTAGCAACATAATTAGTATATAGTTTATTTCATCTTTTTGTTTTAATAATATCTAAACTTTTTATTATATACTTTTAAAAACATCTGAAAAATACCAAATGTATAATTCCTGCTGAAATTAAAAATTCTGATTATCCAACAGATTACTTCATTACTTGTTTTTAATGTTTTTACTCTTTTTAAATTCAATACTTTCTTTTTCTATATTGTTATTTAAAAGCCATTCTAAAAATTTTTAGAATTAGTTTTTCTTTCCTTCTTTATTATACCGTTCTACTTTTTTTAAAAAATAAAGCATCAAATATAAATAATATAATATAAAAATATTGCTAATAAAATCACAATTATTATTCCTATTTTAAATTTATTTTCTTTAACTGAAATATAGTTGTGTAATAATTTTATCGTATATATAACAATTCCTATAATTATTCCTAATCCTAATAATATTTCAAAAAATTTATAATCAAAAAGTAACTTCTTTTTTATAAATTGTTTGTATAATTTTTTTCTATTTTTCCCATTTTCTATTTCTCCTTTTTTTATTTTTATTACTTTTTCTTTACAAGCCTATTTAAAAAAATCTTCTACTGTAGAATCCGAAACATTCAAAATTTTTTTGAGCCTCACTATTGTCAATATAATTATTTTTCTCAAAATATTCTTTCAGTATTTTTCAGCCTTTGTAACTCTTTATCAGTCATTTTATCAGTCAAAAATATCAGTCACTTTACAATATTTCTACCTATTCCTTATCATTTCTTTCTTTTTCCACAATATTTCCAATTTCCTCTGCCATATACAACGGTAAATTTAACAACCATTTTTCTTTTTTTATAATCATTCATTGATATTCTTACTGATATTTCAGGGGTTATATTTTTTTCTTTATACATTTTTCAAACTTTTGGCTTTTAAATTTACTTCAGCTTTTACTTCGACAGGGATTACACTTTCTCCATTATCTAATAAAAAATCAATTTCACATGAACCACGGTCATTTGTGTAATAATATGTATTCAAATTTTCAATTGTAACAAGTTGCTGCAGCACATATTGTTCTGTTAATGCTCCTTTAAATTCAACAAATAGTTTATTTCCTTCAATAAGCGTACTCTGATTCAATCCTGTCATGCAGGTAAGAAGTCCTGTATCAAGTAAAAATAATTTAAAAGCCTTTAAATCCTCGTATACTTTTAATGGAAGTTTAGGATTATTAACCCTGTTCACTTTATAAATAAGACCACAGTCAATAAGCCACATTAATGCCATTTCATATTCTTTTGCCCTCGCACCTTCTCTAACTAAACCATAAATAAACTTTTTATTTTCTTTTGCAAGTTGTGATGGAATACTATTCCATAACATTCTCAATCTAGGCACAATTTCATTTGGAGCATGTTTTGAAAAATCCTGTTCATAGGCTAAAAGTATACGCTTTTGAATTTCCCTAACTTCATTAAAATCTTTATTTTCCGAAAAACGAAGTACGCATTCAGGCATTCCACCTACAAAATAATAATATTTAAGCATATCTATAAATTTTTGCTTAAATACTTTTATCATCTGATAATCATTATTTTCAACAAGTTTTAAAAATTTTTCATTCCCTATGGCAAGTAAAAATTCCTTAAAAGATAAAGGATACAACTTTAAAAAGTCAATTTTCCCAACTGGAAATGATGTTCCCTCATGCAGTGCAACTCCTAACAACGAACCTGCACAAATAATATGATACTGCTGTGCATTTTCGTAAAAATATTTAAGGCTGGAAATTGCTCTTGGAACTTCCTGAACTTCATCAAAAATAATCAAAGTTTCTTCGGGCACTATTTTTATTCCACTATAAAGCTCAATCCCCATAATCAGTCGCTCTACATCTAAATCTGTTTCAAACAATTCTTTTCATATTAGAATTAGAATCAAAATTTATATAAACTGTATTTTTTTATCAGCTTTCTTTCCAAATTCCTTCATAAGCCAAGTTTTTCCCACTTGTCTTGCCCCTTGTATAATCAAAGGTTTCCTATTTTTCTTATTTTTTTCCATTCATAAAAGATTTTCAATAGCAATTCTATACATAAAACACCTCTTTTTTTATAACTTTATGTATAAAATATAACATTTTTCAACAAAAAAATTACAATGAAAAAAATGTAGATATTATACACTTTATACAACGAAAAAAATGTAAATATACAACAGCATTCTCAAAAAAACTTGTAAAAATTATTTCAAAAATCTTATCAAATCAAGTTTACGATAAACCCACTATTTTAATAAAAAGAAAAAAATCTCAAAAATTATTCCTAACAAATTCACTCCACCTCAAAAAAACCGCCATATACGGCAAATGATCCGACAACTTAGTCCAATCCCTTGAATCATCATTAATATAAAAAAACTCTTTTTACTTTGTAATCTGTCCCTTTTTTTGCCATTACATAATCAATTCTAGGCGTTTCAAGCTCCCTATTTTCTGAGTTTTTCTTATTTTCCAAATCTATCCCTTCAAAATAGCTGTCATTCCAATCTTTCCTAATTTTCGCATAATATTCCGTCGTTGGCAAAAGATTAAAAATCTCCGCATAGAAACTTCACATCACTTAAATCCCTCAATTGCAGCAAATAAATCAGCCAACTCCTCATTTTTATTGTCCAAACTGTTATCAAGATGTGTATTCACAACTAAAATTTTCTTTTTAAATTTTGAAGTATTCAATCTAGCCGCCAAAACTTGCCTTTTTTCCTTGCTTTTTACAGGTAGTTGATGAATGTAAATATTTTTCACATCATACTTTGAAATAAATGCAATTCCAAACTCACCTTTTATCAAAAATCCATCGTTTTTCTGAAAAATAATAATAATGATAACCCAATTCCTGTGCCATTTCCTGTACAACATCCCGAAATTTACTTCTTTTTGTATTTCTATCAACTTCCTGAAGTCCGATAAAATCTGGATTATATTTTTTCAAGCTCCGAGCAAGTTCCCTTCCATTAGTAAGTCTTGCCCCAAAAAAATATTGTATGTTATAATTCTAAATTCCATTTTTGTTTCCTATCTTTTTTTATTTTATTTTTTTATAAATAATTAATTTCTGTTATTTAAAAACCATTTCCATTTATCTTTAGTCAAATATTCATAACTTCGATTTTTATCTTTTCCATTTCCATTTGGAAGCACTTCAAATGTATTATAATCTGCACCTTCTAAAAATTTCTCCCTCAAAATAAATATTTTTTTATCATCCTTTATAAACCATTTATTCAGAACTTCTACTTTATCTTTATTAATCCCTTTTTACTTCATAAATAAAAATAGTATGAATTAAAACAGTTTATCATTTTATTTTTCTATATAATATACATTGTATTTATCTTTTTCCATACAGCCATACATCATATATTATTCCATTTGGAAAAAAATTCAAATGTTTTAGGATCTTTAATTTTTTTTCCGATAATGAAGAATCTATTGCTTCACTTCCGCTATAAACATGATTTTTATCCTTTGCATAATCTTTATTTAAAAACTTTAAAACTCATAATATCAGCATTTTTCTATTTTTTTCATCCGATAATAAATTTTATTATCATTTTTCCAATAATTTTTACCTAATTTTTTTCAAAATTTTTAATTTTTACATCTTTTACTTTTTTCACCCATGTAATAAACATTCTTATCATCTTTTAAAAGAGAAAAATCCTATCAACTCAGCAGTTTTCGGATTTGCTCCTCCAAAAATTTTATTTCCATAATAAACATTTTCCTTTGTATATTGAATAACTATCTCCTAAAAATTTGAATAATATCTCCAAAACCCACATTTGCCAAAAACTAGAAATAACAATACTTTTTAAGATATTTTTCTTCACATATTCTCCTTTCGATTCAAACTCAATTTTATAAATTTCTTTTTCAAACAAAAATTACAATAAAAATATTTCACTCCCAAACATCATCTTTCATATCCGCTTTCCTCATCCCCGAAACAAACCTATTTCCTTTCACAAAAAATCTCAACTTTTTCTCAGTCCAAACACCTTTATTCGGAACTCCAATTCTCATAGAAGTACCTATTTTCTTAGGAATTTTTAGCATTTTCAAAATCAAGATACAAATATTTCTCATCTATTTTAGAAATATCATATTTAATTTTAAAATTTTTTTATTCCCTAATTTTTTTCAGAAAACATTTTCAATTTCAGACATATTTTTTTCTCAATAATCTGAATTTCCGTCTTATAAAATCTATCGTCAATTCCAAATGCCTTTGTAAATTTTCCTGGACCATTACTCACTAAAATTCCACTTTTCCCACGATTTTCTTCCATTCTTTCAATATTCAAAATTGGCTCTATCGCTCGGATTAATACACTTTGCGGATTCCCTTTTTCACAAGTCACAATATTTAGCATTTTATGGGAGTGTATCGAGTGAATATAAACAGTTCCAGCCTTTTCAAATAACGCTTCTACTTTTGGAGTCCGCTTTTTCCCGTAACCGTGAGCCGCTCTGTCAAATTCACCCAAATACGCCTCCGTTTCAACAATATATCCAGCAAATATCTCATTTTTCACTTTTTGAAATCAAAATTTTCCCAAGTAACTCCTTTTTGCTATTGTAATCGTGTCTTTCTTATAAAAATTTCTCTATTTCTTCAAAAGTCATTTTTCTCTTCCTTTTTCTATATTTCCATACATTTTTCCATTAGGTATAAATTCTATTTAATGAGAGATCAAATTTCCTTAGCAAAAAAATTAATAAAATATTTTCCTATTTTTCAAATGATATTTAATATAAAAATTTTTTTGTATGAAATTCTTATATTTTCAAATTTTTTTAATCAACATATTTTTTTTCAACTGGCTTTTTATGGATAAAAACCTCGATATTCCTTTTGCTTTTTGAGAGTTTATTACTTTCATCAGGATACTCAACATCAAAAAAACATAATACCAGTCGCCATATTTTTGTAATATATTTCACAACAGTTCCATTATCCATTTTTGAAACAATTTTTTTGATTCTTTTTGTCGGTTTTTCACGCAAATTCGCATATCCATCCTTTGAACTCACTTCATATTTTTAAATCAAAAGGTTCATTAGGATCTGAAAAATTCTTCTTCAGAATCCTTCGATTTTTTTCGTTTTTATTTCAGTAATTTTTCGATTTCGCACCATCAACTCTCTTTTAATTCTGTAGCATAAGCATAAACAGTCGTAAAAATCACATTCTGTATATGGCAAAAACTTTTTTTATCTTAACTGTCGCTGGAACTTCAAATTTCCCTTTACGAATTTTTTTGCATTTTTTTGATATTCTTCTGGAAAAATTTTTTTCTTCAATGTTTCAGTAATAATTTTTCTCTTCCTTAGACGCTTCTTTTTCATAATCCACATTCATATCTGGATTATTATAGTCAAAAATTTCTAAACCTCAAAACTAACGGTTTCCCATTCACGATATCCTTATTTTCAGGATAAAATAGCATTTCACCATATCCTGTCGCAAAACAAGGAACATTTGGATCACTTTTATCCCAATCCATCTTAAAAATCCCTCTTAAATTCAAAAATTACACCATTATCAGTCAATAAAATTTCTTGAGCATTAGTATTTTTTTTCCAAAAACTAATTACAGAAATCAATAGCAAAAAAATACAAAAAAATAAATAATTTTTTTAATTTTCATCTTTCCCACCTTTTTTTAGAAAAATTTATTATTTGTAAAAAAATTATAATTTTTTTTGACAAGGGGCATTGACCCCTTGCTATCATAATTTTTTTATTCAAAGAAAAAAATACTTTTTCAAAATTTAATATCCAGAACTTTTTGTTTTTCAGCCCCAGTTACAATCGCAATTCCAGAACTTGTTCCCAATCTTTCAGCACCCAATTCAATATATTTTTTTCGCAGTTTCAAAGTCTCTCACTCCACCACTTGCCTTAACCTTAGCCTTATCTCCAACTGTTTTTTTCATAAGTTCCACATCTTCAAATGTAGCCCCTCCTGTTCCAAAACCTGTCGAAGTTTTCACAAAATCAGCATTCGCATTAACAGCCAATTCACACGCCTTCACTTTTTCCTCATCAGTCAAATAGCAAGTTTCAATAATCACTTTCAAGATATTTTTTTCCAATCGCTTCCTTAATTCTTCTAATTTCGTTTTCCACCAAATCATAATCCTTATCTTTCAATGCTCCAACATTAATAACCATGTCAATTTCTGAAGCACCATCTTCAATCGCCTTTTTCGCCTCGAATATCTTTTACATCAGTCGCCATAGCTCCCAAAGGAAATCCAACTACCGCTGCAACCTTCACATCACTGTCTTTAACTCGACTAAAAAGCATATTCAACATTTGCCCCATTTACACAAACTGAATAAAATCCATATTCTTTTTGCTTCATCGCATAATTTTTTTATATCTTCTCTCGTAACACTCGCCTTCAAAATTGTATGATCAATAAATTTGCTTATGTTCATTATTATCATTCCTTTCCTTAATTTGTTATTATTTATTGTTTTTTTATTCTACTATAAGTATACCGACTTTTTTTCCCCTTTTTAGCAACTTTATTTTAAACAAAAAAAGACTAGAAAAAAATCCAGCCTTTTTTTAATATTTAAATATTTTTATTTCTTATAATCTACAAAAAAATCAGTTTTTTTAGTATTTTTAAATGTACATAAAAAAATCAGTTTCTTCTTATTTTTTTATCTTAAACTTCTATTCATTAATGTTATACCACTAAATTTTTTTAAATTTTTCAATAATTTTTTTAGCATTAATATTATTACAAAACCTTATCTTCTAAGTACTTCCACAATACAACCATCAAAAACCACCATTATCACAAAAAAATTATTCCAAGTGCAAAAAAATCCTGTATCTTGAAGCGGTAACTTCACATTCATTCCGTAAAAATCCAAAAAAATCATATTTGGAACTGTAATTAGTATTGTCGCCGCTGCTAAAACTTTCATTGTAATATTCATATTATTGCCAATGTATGATGAATATGTTTCTCGTGTTGTTTTACAGATTTCACAGTATGAAGACGACAAATCAAGTGTAAAGTTTATCTCTTGTAAAATTCTTGTCATATATTCTTCATATTGATCAAATTGTTCATCCTCTTTCAAATTTTCAACAACATAATTCAAGTTTCTCATAGCAATATTGTAAACATAAAAAAACCTTGCTCCACTTCCGATAATGAAATCAATTTTTTTCGTTACTTTGCTGTTCTCTTAAAAACTGTTTCAATTTTGTCATGTTCCCCAATCAAAATTCGCACATATTTATAAAGACTTTTGAGAAATTTTATGAAGCATATTTAGAAAAAACGATTTTCCTCAAGAACATCATCTCTCAATTCAGCATATTCTTCAACAAAATCATAAAAAAATCTTCAAAATAGTCATCATCTAAAAATGACAACCCTATCCTCTCTCATACAAATTACAATTGGATTAATCTCATAAGATGTAACCTCTTTATCTATCACAGGTTTCTTCACAGTCGGATAATACAACTTATAAATTTCCCAGTCTGATTTTTGAAATTCTTGGAGTGAATGTTTCTTCATCAATGACATTTTTTTATCTTTTCTTCATCCATCTCCAATCTTTCAGACACAATTCTATAATCTTCATCTTTCAAATTATATACATATGAAATTGTTTTCCCACTTTTTGTATCTATTCTTTTTATCATAACAACCCTCCTCGATTATTCTTAAAATTTTTTTACTTTAATGAATAGATTATATCAAAAATGGGATCTATTTCAATTTTTTTCAAAATATTTTTTTCTAATTTCTAAATAATTCTCCTCCACTATAAATTCTCTAGCCAATTTACAAATTTTAAAAACACCTCTATTTCTGTTATTTGTTGCAAATATCTCAAGTCAATATATTTTTCCAGATTTTTTTATGATAAAAACTCAATGTCCCAAAATTCTGTTTCAATAAATCCTAATTTTTGGATCATATTTAAAAATATGAAAATTTATCAAGATTTTCCCTAAAGTATTTTTAATTTTGCATAACATAGTTGATATTTTCTAAGAATAACTTCTAATATCGTATTTTTTTCAAGATAAAATTATGTGAAAAAAATAGACTCTTTCTGGAACGTTATTTTTAGTCGTCATCCATTGCCTTTTATCATTTAATTTTAATTTATATTTGTTTATATAATTTATTTTATCTTCTGACAACTCATTTTTTTAACTTTTCTTCCAAAAATCATTAATTTTTTTATCGTCCAATTTTTACTTCTCCTTTTTATATTTTTTTCCAATTTAAAAAATAGCACAATTCCTCCCATATTTTTCAATTCCGAGTTTCCTTGTGCTATTTTGTGAACTACTCACGACTAAAAGTCGAGGCTTCATAAGATAACTGAAAAAGTAAGTTATCTTCTAAGAAGTTTGATTTTAAAATCCTTATTCTTTTTGGCTAGTCCACAATAGCCACTACTAGATAAGACATTATGTCTACACTGCTACTTTTTTTATCTGTATATTATATTTTAAACCCAAATATATTAGTAATATTGCAAATTTTAAAGCAACATTTTTCAATGTTGGTGTTATTCATCTCATGGCTAAACAACGAGTGTTCTAACACACTTAATAAAAATTTACTATTTATGAAGTTTCCTATCTTCCAACAGTAGTTCCACCATCAATTGACAAGCATTCACTTGTGATTTCCTTTGCAAAATCAGAAGCTAAAAAAGCAGTTGCATATGCTATGTCTTTTCCACTTTGAGCATGACCTAAAGGTATTAGTGATTCTACAGATTTTTTCCACAATTCTTCACGAACTTCTGGTGATACTTCTTCTTTATTGTTAGGATCCCAGTTATGTGACATTCCATCTAATATTTCTTCCCACATTGATGTACGAATAATTCCTGGCAAGATACCGTTTACACGGACATTATACGGTGCTCCTCTTCTTGCTCCACTTTGTACCAATGAAGTAACTCCTGCTTTTGAAGCACAGTAAATTTGCAGCATATCCATTCCTTCTCTACCAGCAATTGATGACACCAGTATTATATTTCCAGATTTTTGCTTCATCATAATTTCCAAAGAATGTTTCAAAACTAATGCAGATCCTACAACATTAATATTCAGTACTCTTTGCATTTCTTTTTGCATTTGTATAAAGCAAGTCTTGTATAGAAATTACTCCAGCTGCATTTACTACCGCATCTAATTTCCCGTTTCCTAACGCTTTTGCATCTTCTACCATTTTTTGAACTTCTTCTTCATTTGAAACATCACATTTTGTGAAATCTGCTTTTACTCCAAAATTTTTAAGTTCAGCAACTGTTTTTTCAGCTTCTTCTGTATTAAAATCACCAATATGAACATTTGCTCCACAAGATGCAAAAAGTAATGCCATATCTTTTCCTAAACCTTTTGCTGCTCCTGTCACTAAAAACTGTTTTTTTCCTGTAAAATCAATAGTCATTCCCATTTTACTCATCTCCATATTATTTTTTTAAATTTTTGGTGTTTCTTATCTTCTCGATTAGTTTTACCACATAATTTATTTTTAGTCAATATTTTTAAAAAATATTTTTGATAATCAAAGTTATTTATTTTTACTTAATTTAAAAATATTTCTTGAAAAACTTGACTTAAAATATGTTATCATTTTAAATATATGTATTTTTAAAAAAATAAAAAAATGATATAATAATAATTTTAGGAGGAAAAAAATAAATGGTTATAAAACCCTAGATTAAAAGGTGGTTTAGCACTTACAAACCACCCAATCGAGACAAAAGGAATTTGTAAAGAAGACAAATTGATTATGTAAAATCTCAAGATAAGTATGAAGGTCCAAAAAAAGTACTAATTATTGGTTCTTCTTCTGGCTATGGGCTTGCAACAAGAATTTCCCTTGCTTTTGGTGCTGGAGCTGAAACTATTGGAGTGGCATTTGAAAAAAAGGTATAGAAGGAAAAAGAACTGGATCTGCTGGATGGTGGAACACAATTGCATTTGATGAAGCTGCTGAAAAGGAAGGATTAAAATATAAGAATTTCATTGGTGATGCTTTTTCATTTGAAATGAAAGATGATGTAATAAAAATTTATTAAAGAAGAATTTGGTGGAAAAAAATTGATTTGTTAATTTACAGTTTAGCAAGTGGAGTTAGAACTGATCCTATTGATGGCGTAACTTACCGTTCAGCATTAAAAATCTACTACAAAAGAAATTACAGGTACAACTATCAATTTTGAAAAAGGAAACTATGGAAGAGACAACAATGGGTGTTGCAACTCCTGAAGAAATTAAAAAGTACTGTAAAAAGTTATGGGTGGAGAAGACTGAAATTATGGATTGAAGCACTTGATAAAGGTGGCGTTCTTTCTGAAGGCTTTAAAACAGTTGCTTACTCATATTTAGGGTCCAAAAAGTAACTTACGGAATTTACAAGGAAGGTACAATTGGAGCGGCAAAAAGAGATTTGGAACATACTTCTGATATTTTAAATGACTTTTTGAAGGAAAAATACAATGGAGAGGCTTATGTTTCATTAAGTAAGGCATTAATGACAAAAGCAAGTGCAGTTATCCCTATTTTCCCATTATATGCAGCATTGCTTTACAAAGTAATGAAGGAAAAAGGTATTCACGAAGGTACAATTCAGCAAAAAAACATAGATTATTAACTCAAATGGTTTATGAAAATCATCCAGTAATTGACGAAGAAAGAAGATTACGTCCAGATAACTGGGAAATGCGTGAAGATGTTCAAGCTGAAGTAGAAGCGCTTTGGGATAAAGTAACTCCAGAAAACTTTAAGGAAATAAGTGATTACGCTGGAGCAAGAGAGGAATTCATGCAATTAAATGGATTTGACTTTGACAACGTAGATTACGATGCTGATCTTGATTTAGAAGAATTGGCAAAATTAAGACCTTAATTTTTAACAACCTGATAAAATGTAATTCAGAAATAAATAAAATAATTAGACTATCTTTTTAGAAAAAAATTTAATTCTTTTGATAGTCTTTTTTTTATTTTTTTAACGTAACAAAAAGACTAGAAAAAAATCTAGTCTTTCCATCGCTATTTTTTTATCACAATTTATACTCTACGAGGTTTTCCTCTTAGTAAATATATTATACCATAAAATTTTTAAATTGTAATAAAAGATTTTTTTATTAAATCTCCACCACAATTTCGCTTTTTAAATCAATTCCATCCCCAAAAAACCTTTTTCCAGCTTTCCAAAACTTTTTTTATACTCCTCAAACTTACAGCTCCACAGCGGATATTCCTCACAAATCCCAAAAATTGTATGCTCAAATTCCACTTTATTCTTATTAATCTTATGCTGAAAAAGCCTGACCATCCCAAATAGTTTTCCGTAATTCCCACTTTCAACTTGTTCCAATTTAGGCAATAGGATGTCAATTATTTCTGTATCTGGAAAAATCTTCCATTATTCCAGTTATTAAATATTTTGTATATTCTTTTTTTCTTTTTTTCCAAAAGATCTATCTTATTTTTCTATTTCCATTTCAGAAAATCTTATTTCTGGAAATGCAGTCAGCCCAAAAATCTTCATCATCATAATAGCCAAATTTTATAATCATTATGCCTTTCCTTTCTTTAATCTAATTTTTTTAACGATTTTCATAAACAGGATAAGCAGTTATTCTAGGACTTTTATAACCTCGAATTAAAACTCCGCTTTTGCTGATCCCTTGCCACATATTGCTATCTCTGCCCTTTAAATCTTTTCTATTTTCCCAGGCTGAATTTATTTCATCAATAATTCTAGCTTCATCCCAATTTTCTGGAAACATCGTATTTACTCCACCATTAGATGTTTTTGCTTGCCAAGTTCCATCTTTTTTCTTTACTTCAATGCTTGCCCGATATACCCCATTTTTAGCTGGACTTCCAATCTTTTTCACAATTCTGACATCTCCACGTAAAAGCGAATGTCCTCCCGTAACTTTTCCCTTGCGAATTTTCATCCCGCCAATCACATGTTCATAATCAATTTTATATTTTTTTATTTTCTAATTTTTCATCACTTTTATATTGTTTTTCAGCACTATTTTTTTCTTATTCTCATTTTTATTATTTTCCCATTTTGGCAAATTTGCTGCTTTTTCATCTTGTGCAACAAATCCTTTTTGAAAAAAATCATTTTTATTTTATTACTGTTTCTTCCAAAAATACATTTTTCCAAGCCCAAATAGTACAATAACAATAAGCAACAATATTTTTGTTAATCTATTTCTGTTCATTTTATAAACTTCTCCTTTTCATATCTCAATTTGAGCATATTATATCAAAGTTATATTTTAAAAATCAATAGAATGAACTATATTTTTAATGTTTTACAAAAAATTTTTTTAGTGATATAATATTGACATATTATTAAAACATATTTTAACTTTTTTTAAAAATTAAATTAATTAAGTTTTAGAATAAAAAATATTTAAACAAATTATGGAGGTTTTTATGAGAAGTTTGTCTGAGTATTCAACCCAGCGGTATTTTTACATATTGGGAATTATTTTTGGAGCAATTAAGCAATTTGTGGAATTGCAGGATGAATATGAAGGTTTCTATTTTTTAGCAAATTATCACGCTCTGACATCTTCGCCAAAAGGGGAAGATTTAAAATCTAACACAATAAACGTAATTTTAGATTATTTGGCTTTGGGTCTAGATCCTAAAAAATCCACATTATTTTTACAGTCGGATGTGCCTGAACATACAGAATTATCTTGGATTTTATCAAATATTTCTCCAATGGGACTATTGGAAAGAGCTCATTCTTATAAAGATAAAATCGCAAAAGGAATTAAGCCAAATGTAGGACTATTTACTTATCCAATACTTATGGCGGCTGATATTTTAATGTACTCACCTGATATTGTGCCTGTTGGGAAAGATCAAAAGCAGCACGTGGAAATAACTCGTGATATTGCCATTAAATTTAATGAAACTTACGGAAAGGAAATTTTTAAATTACCAAAGGAAAAAATCGTTGAAAACGTAGCAACTGTGCCAGGAACAGATGGCGATAAAATGAGTAAATCCTATGGAAACGTAATAAATATGTTCGGTTCAAAAATCATTGAAAAACAAATTATGAACATTGTAACAGATTCAACGCCTTTAGAAGAGCCAAAAGATCCTGACAATAACATTACAAAATTATATGCCCTTTTTGCAACAGAAGCGAAGTAGAGGCATTGAAAGAAAAAAATTCAGAGCAGGAAACTTTGGATATGGACATGCCAAAAATGAATTGTTGACAAATTCATGGATTATTTCGCACTCATTCAGAAAAAAACGTGAAGAGCTGGAAAATAATATGGATTATGTTTATGAAATCTTACATGAAGGTGCAGTTAAGGCTAGAAGTATTGCGACTGCCAAGATGGATGAAGTTAGGGATGTAGTTGGTCTTTTGAAGAAAAATTATTAAAAGATGAAGGGTTTAGAAAAGAATATGAATATCTTGAAGCAGAATTTCAAATTATAAAAGAAATTATTGAAGCAAGAAAAGATAAAAATATTACACAAAGGAATTATCCGATTTGACTGGGATAACACAAGGAGATATAAAGCAAAATAGAAAACGGAAATGCCAATCCTTCACTAAAAAAACATTAAAAATTGGCTGCTGCATTTGGTAAAAACTAGTAATTTCATTTGAATAATAAATAAAAAGGCACACCCAGGTGTCTTTTTTCAACTTTAAATTTTTTACTACTTCTATATATACTAATTTTTTTATAAGACTCGCATTAATTATAGCATACAAATTTTTGGCATCTTTTTCAAATTTTACACTATATTTATAACCTTTTTCAGTTTTTCTATATTTTCAGGCAATTTGTTAAATTCAAGTCCATTTTTCTGCATTAATTAGAGTAATTTTTAAATTTCGTATATTTTTTGAAGGTTTATTTTGAAAAAAACTACATTTATATCAAGATTAATTGCTTTATTTTTCAGTTAATATTTTTGTTTTTCGGCTTCAGATATGTCTGTAACTTTTTGAAGAAATTTTTTACAATTTCAGGCTTTTCTGGAGCTGCTCCTTCGCTATTTGTAAGTGTTAATATTTTGTCATTTTGTCTAGTTTTGTTGGATATTTCAAATACGATTTTTCAAAAATTCTTAATGTCTTTCACTTTAATATTTTTGGCTTTTCAGATCGAGTGTATTTCCAGTTATTACATCAACAGGTTCAGGCTTATTGTCTTTCACATTTATATTACGGCTTCCTCTTCCTCCAAATAATATGCTTTCTTTTCCCCAAACAATGCAGAATTACTCTCTATTACGATTTTTATTATTTATGACAGAACCTCTGTGGCTGTAACCACCATAAACATTACCACCAATTTTCGAGTCGCCTTTTATTATTATTTCATTATCACTTACTACTGAATTTTTGTCCAGCACCACCATAGACGCTTCCACCTCTTACTACTTTCACTCCATCTTTTTCCCAAAATCCATTTGTTGCCAAAACACCGCCATTAATAATTACCTTGTTATTTTTATTTCAGAAAAATTTATTGTCGTTGTCTTCTACTGCACCAAAAAAACACGTTCAAGAGGCTTTCCCCCTGAATTAATATAGACAGTATTCCCTTCAGGACTTGAAGAAATACCAAATGAATTTTCCAATTTTACAAATCCTAATGCTTGAGTAGCTTTATTATCTTTCGGATATGTTACTGTTTCCTTTGCAGCAAGACTCATACTTAACATTGCAATTCCCGCTAAAAATAATTAATCCCTTTTTAATTGACTTCCCATTTTCATAATGTCCTCCTAGAAATAAATTATTTTTCAAAAATTAAATTTTGAATAAGTTTGTGTATATTTTACTCCTAATTAGTTTGATTGTCAATTATTAAGTTAATAAAAAATATATTGCAGTTCATTACAAGTTTAATTTATACTTTTCATAAAAATTTCAAAAACTCTTTGTTTTCATATCCTTCTACCATTATATTTAAATAATTATAAAATTAAATATATAAATAAACTTATCTACTAAGTGTTGATTTTCCTTCTGCCATTAGAATATTATTCAATAAATCAAACTCATCTTGCGAGAAATCTCTTTCACTTACTTCATTGTATTCTCCCCGATACCATGTTTTTCTGCTAAAATAACTAGAATATTTAGGAGTCTGAAATCTACGATTATATTTTGGCATATATCGTATTTCTTAATAAAGCTAATTCTTCAGAGCTAAAATTTTGCTCTCAAAAAAATCTGCTGATGGTAAATTTGATGCTAAATAATTAATATTCTCTAAATCTGTCATATTTTTGTGAAGGCTGTTCACTAAATCCTGAAAAAAATCTTTTATTAGCTAAATTAATATCAGAAATATCTTGTGAATTTGTATTGGTTTGATTATTATCTTCCAGCTGTGTTTTGTTATTATTTTTCTGTATTATTCTGTTCTGTAACTTGTTCTCGAGAACTATTAGGAATTGTATGTTTAATAGCCACTGTATTATTATTCATTTTAGAAAATATGTAACCTGCTAAGCATGCGATTAATATGTAAAGAAAAAGGTAGTAATATTTTTGTATGGATTTTTGAATTCTCATTTGAAGTATTTCTTGTTTGAGTATTTTCATAAAAATTATAGTTTTCAGCACTATTTGTTTGCGTATTTTTCATAAAAGTTATAATTTTCAGTACCATTTGCTTGTTCATTTTTCATAAGAATTATAATTCTCAGTACGATCATTTTGAAAAAGATACATATTCAGCTTATCAATTCTTGAAAACATATCTGGATGAGTTGACATCAGATTTGCCGCAAATTTTTTAGGAGTTTCATCTGTATCTTGTAATTGCGTCAATGCATCCCTTAACTGTTCACGCATAACCTAAGTCATATGCAAATTTATCTGCTTCATATTCTTGCTTTCTCATAGAATGTCGCACTAGAATAAGTCCTAATTTCGTATACAATCAACAGCTATTACATAAAGAAGATCTGCTAAACGTGCAAAAATTAAGCCTCTAAGACCTTTAACAACATCATAGTCATCATCATCACTGGCTGCCACCCCTAAAAGCCAATTATACAAATTATTGCTCTGGCAATCATAAATCCAAATGTCATAACTAAATTCCCAATATAGATAAATAAAAGAAAAATCAGTATCTTTTATTTGACAGATGTGAAAATTCATGAGCAAAAATTCCTTGATCTCTTCATCATCCAAGTGTAGTAAACCTCTTGTTACACAGACTGTATTTCTTCCTAATGCAAAAAGCATTGGGATAAGGATCATTTATCATATATAATTTAACATTGGGAGATAAGATTGGATCTTTCATTTTTAGCTCTGGCATAAACTTCGTTAAATAATGGAACTAAAACGATTAAAAAAATCCTCGGATCAATTATTTTCTTACATCCATTTATCAGTCTAAAAAAACCATTCTCCTAATGAAGATAAAGCAATAGCTAGCATACCAGCATATGCAACTATTCCATAAAACAAACCCTAATATCGGATAATCAGGATACATTGACATAAAAGGAATAATAAACATTAAGGAATTAAAGAATAGCCATATAATGATTCCGATATTTTTGGATTTAAATAACTTTCTAAAAATCAATTAAATACATAAACTTTCCTCTAATTAATATTTCATTAGCCATTTGTAAAAGTCTAAAAACTCGGTAAACACTATATTTTTATGCCTAATTTTCTTCGCTTCCTGACAAGGGTATTTACTCCTTGCAATTATAGATACTGCTGTTATTCAATCTTTACCGCTTTTATTTTTTTACAATCGCCTAAATATTTTTGTTATTACTTTAATTATACCATATAAAATAAAGTTTTTCAAATTTTATTTAAACGAAAAACAGAGTAAAAAAATATAGAGGCAAATAAACTTAATCAAATTTTTTTAATTAAATCCTTTTTATTTTAATTTTTAATTTATATTTTTTTCATAAAATTTCAAAAATTCTTTATCTTCAGACAATTTTTCTCAAACAGATCCTTCCGATTTTGAATAGTTTTTCAATAGACTTTGTTAACCGATATTCATCAATCTTAGCATGATTTCCGCTTCGCAAGACTTCTGGAACAGTATAGCCGTCAATTTCCACAGGTCTTGTATACTGCGGAAATCCCAAAAAGCTCCGATTATAAAATGAGTCAGTTTCAAAAGATTCCTTTTTGTACGCCTTCTTTTATACGGATTACAGAATCCATGATTACAAGAGATGGCAAATCCCCGCTGCTCAGCACATAATCGCCAATGGAAATTTCTTCATCTACAAATTTATCAATTACTCTTTGGTCTAATCCTTCGTAACGCCCTGAAAGAAGGACAATTTCCTCTTTTTCTGAAAGTTCTGTAACTTTTTTATGGGTCAGCTGTTTCCCTTGCGGAGATAAGAAAATTACGTAAGGCTTTTCTGAATTTTCATTATTTTCATTGCTGTAAAATTCGTAGTTTTCGTAAAAGAAGTTCCAGTAGGCTTCTGGCTTTAGAACCATTCCTGCACCGCCACCAAAAGGGATGTCATCCATCTGGCTATGCTTATTTCTGGCATAATCTCTAATGTTTACGATATTAAAATTGATGATGTCCTTATCACTTGCTCTTTTTAGGATTGTTTGTGATAAATATTGCTCAAATAATTCTGGAAATAATGTAGTACGCTAAATTTCATTGATTTTACTCCTTTTATAATAATTTTAAAAATAGAATTTAATGACACATCTAATAAAATTATATTAGATTTTATTATTCTCGCATTCCATCAATTAGAGTTACTTCAATTTTCCCATTTGGAAAGTCAATTTTTGTTACAAATTCATCAATTAGCGGGATCATGATTTCTTTTTAGTATCAATATCTTTCGATAATTAAAAATGTTATGAGCAGCGGTTTCCATTACATCAACAATTTCACTGATTTTATTGTTTTCAGAAAATACTTCTAGTCCAAATAAATCCTTTTACATAAAAGTCATTTTCACTTTTTCCGGCAATAAATCACGTCTAATTTTAACTTTATAGCCATTTAGTTCCTTTGCACTGTCGACATTGCCAATTTCTTCAAAAATCTAAAATTGCTTTTTCATTTAGTCTTTTTACATTTTTACAGTAAGCAATCTTTTTATCATCTTTTTCAAGAAGAACACGCTCATTTTGAATAAGTTCGATGTTTTCAAAAATTGAGTTAATTTTGACACTTCCCCGTAAATGGTGTGTTCCAACAATTGTTCCTATATTTACTAAGTTTTTCCATTATTTTACTATTATTTTCTCGCTTTCTTAATATTTTAATCAGATTTCCTTTTTAATTTTTGTAAATTTTCTGCTATCTTCAGCAATTATTTTCAGATCATCCAGGTCAATTCCATCAAAATTACCTGCAACTGCTGAAATTACCCCTTCCAAAAACGGAGCATCTGCAATTTTTAGCTTCAACTTGGTGACTTCCAATTCCTTTATTGCCTTAACTGCATTAAATACAGAACTTCCCATATCGACAAAGACAAGCACTCCTGCTCCCTTGTCAGCACAGATTATAGCCTGCTTTACATTTTTCAACATTTGTTCCATAAACTTCTTTTTCGCATTTCCTCCATTTTCCAAGGCAAAATCCTCTTGCTTGAACACTTTTACAAAAGCTAATAACTTCTTCTGCAAGTGTATTACTGTGGCTGACTACTACAATTCCTACTAGTCCTTTATTTTTGCTTCCATATTTCTGTTCATTCTCTCCTTCCAGATTTTCTATATATTTTTATTAATTTAATTTTCGCCTAGCAGCCTATCTAAAACTATTGAGACAGCACTTCTGACACACAAATGATTATATTGGGTTTTTCCACGGATTGGCTCTAAAATTTTTGTAGGACAAATCCATAATTTCACTTGTAAGTCCCCATCCAGTTCCAAATAAAATTAAGTATGGAGTGTCATCTTCGACTATTTCCCTGCCTAAATCAGCATATCCTACAGTATTTGGGAAAATTTTTGCTGAAGTTGTAATGATTTTTTTGGCTTTTTCCTTCGATTTTTCTCAATTGTTTCTACTGCACTTTGGACAGAATCTTCAAGTTCTGTATTTTCAAAGGCTTCATTTCGATTTTTGTTAAATTCTATTCCGTTTCCTTCAGTCCAGTAGCCGATTATTCTGCCTGTCAGCTCCTTCTGGGCATCAACTGGAGTAATTATGAAATATTTTTTTATATCATAAGTTCTGCATGTTCTGGAAATGTCGTGTATATCAAAGTTTGTAACGGAAGTCGCTACAACTGCGTTATTTTTATTGTATACAGGATAGTGGACAAGTCCCACATATATGTTATCTCTCATTTTTTTGCTCCTTTCTTGTTTTTGATTTTTTTATTTATTTCGTATTTGTCTATAGCCACGTATTTTTCATTTTTCCTTATAAGCCAGAGCCATAATGAATAAAAGCACAGTCTGTATCCAAAAAAATCGCAAAAATCAGTAAAATTATGAACTACAATCCCAGCAATTAAAAGCAATTTTTAAGACATTATTTCTGTCGTTTCTTAAAATATCGTATAAATATCGTAAAAAAATACAGTAAGCAAAGCTATCGTTCCAATTAATCCGTAGCTTAAAAGCAATTCTACCAATGCATTATGCGAATGTGGATACACGTAATTCGTAAATTTATAGTAAAAAGTTTCCGTGTCCGTATAAAAGATTCGTTCTTTTTGAAAAATTCTAATTGCCATATCAATAATTTCTACTCTTAGCCAAAAAAATACTCTATTAGCGTGCTTTTCTCGCAAAAATGGAAAAAAACTCCTGAAATTACTCCTAAAATATATGACAATAGCATTAAAATTAATCCTGCAAAAATATCTTCTTTTTCAAAAAAATAGAAAAAAAGTACAAATACTCCAAGAATTACTGCAATTAGCGATGACCTTGAGCCTGTTATCAGGATTGTTAAAATATTCATAATAAATACGGCAAAAATTAATTTTTTTGACCTTTTTCAAAAAGTAAAAATATAAATTTATAATTGCCGACATCATCATAATGCTTCCAAGATAATTTGGATTAAAATATGCAAAAATATCCTACTCTGTTATGCGTGAACATAAATTCACCAATTCCAATGAAAAAGCGATATTCCAGAAAAATTTTTGCCATCCATTCCAGATTATTTTTAAAATTCCACATCTACAATCAATGTATAATAGCGCCCGACTATAATGCACAAAAATATTGGAATTGCCATTAATCCCAGAATATTTTTTTGTAAAAGGCAGATGTTATAAGGGAAAAATCCAAGAACAATTCCCACAGTAATAAGCGATTTATCTTTAAATATCTTTTTATATTCGCCAGTTGTAAAAATATTTACTAATATTAAAATGCTAAATAAAAATAACTAGAGCATAATGCACAAAAATCGATGCACCCTAAAAAGTAAATATAACTTTTCCAGATATTTCTGTCTTTTTCTCAATTTCCAAGGTTCCTCCTTTAATTTTAAAAAATTTATAAAACTCCCTGCTCAAAAGCATAAGGAGTATATTTTCCACTTTTTCGTATCAACGCTTTTTATAATTTTTTTCTTACTTCATCAGCATTTTCAAACGTAAAAATCCAGCCTCAATTCATCCAAATCCAGTTCATAAATCTCATCTATCCTTGGAATCAAATTCATCGGCTTATCCAAATAAAGCTCAATATTATCCAATTCATTTTTCACAATTTTATACTTATCATAAAAATTCTCCTTCCAATTCTTTGTAATTCTCATCAAAAATTTTATGTTCAATATACATTCCCTTTAGATAACCGTAAATCACAAGACCCTTTTTCAATTTATCAGATTTTTATGTTTTTTTAACTGTCGATAGCTTAATTCTGGCGATAAAAAAATACGGTTTCTAAATTTTTAAAGTTAGAAAACATTTCAATTGTATGATTATTGAAAACGTTTAAGTTCCAATCTAAGGACTGCCCTCTTGCTCCAGTTTTTCTCCCATAATTGCCTGATAAAGGTTAGAAACTAAATTTGTTCCAATTTTTATTTTTATCTGTTTTGGACAAGTTCTTTTCTTTGGCAACATCAAACTGTTTTCGGTAAATTTTTGTTATTCCCGTTTCACGACAGGCTTTTTCCTGCTCATCATTCGCAACAAGTGCTGAAATAACAGTACTTTTTCTTATTTTCTGTATTTTCATTTTCCTTGCTTTCAGAATTTTTATTTAATTCAAAATCATATTTTTCGCTCAGCAGCTGTTCTTTTATATGATTCCAGCAATTTTTCCAAAAGTTCTGAAACACATTCCCTTTTCAAATTTTTCAGTTCACTAAAGGGGAATAAACGAAGTTCCATCATAGTCAATCTGAATTTTTCCAAGCTCAAAAGTTGTATCCCCTAACTCTCCAATTTTTCGGCAATTTGCTCCTTTGTAATTAATTTTTCTGGCATCCTGCTCGATAATATTCCCTTTTTCGTAACAGAAATTATCTCATTTTTCAAGTTTTCAATTTCCAGTGTAAGTTCAATTTCCTGCCCTTTTTGCCAGCAATTTTTGCATTAACAGCCGCATATCTTTTTGGAAACCTTTATATTATGAATAATTCTGTCGTTAATCTCTTTAGAATAATTTTTATAAATGTACTTTTGTCCCTTTTGGCAATTTTTCCAATGGAAATAATATCGTATTTATCAGCTTTTTGAAGTTTTTCTTCAACTTTTTTTATCTTCATTTTCCTTACCTTTACTTTTTGGGTTCTGTTTTTATTTTTTTCTTTTCAGAATCTTTTTTCCAAACTCCCTATTCTCGTTATTTCCATTCTCATAAGCTTCAATAATCCTAATTTTATTTACATATTCTCCGCCAATTTGTTCAAAATTTTCATCTACAAATTGAACTCCATCTCCTAAAATTAATTCATCATCAATTTTAAAGTTATTTGATTCTCCAATTCTCGCTCCTAGAAAATATCCAAAATTTGAAGAATATTTAAAGTTCATAAGTTTATCATCCAAATAAAAAAATATCCCTTTGAATACCCACGATTAAAGAGTTTGTAGCTTTCTGTCGGTAGTGGAGTCCCTTTTTAAAAATATTATCGTAATAACTACGGTTTCATAAACATATTCGCTCGATTTTTTTCCGACCTTCAACTTTTTATCGCATCAATTCCAATGCTTTTTAGCAAATTAATTTCCTTTTCCTGCAGAAGCTGGTCATTTGGACTTAAAAAAATATGCACTTTTTCCATTTTCATCTGTAAACTTTTTACGGCAGGAATATGCACAAAGTCCACGATTTCCACTTCTTCCCCCAATAAAACTGCTTATATAGCAATTTCCAGAATAGGAAATGCAAAGTGAACCTGATACAAAGATTTCCAGTTCTATATCTGTTTTTTTCACGAATTTTTTATTTCTTCAAAGGAAAGCTCTCGCAAGACAGACACGAGTTAGTCCCAGTTCCTTTAATTTATTGGCTTCCACGTGATTTGCCACAGTCATTTGCGTACTTCCATGAATCTTCAAATTTGGAAAATTTTTCCTTTAGAAACTTCACAAATCCAAGATCCTGTACAATAACAGCATCAATTCCGTGTTCATAAACTCTTTTTAACATTATTATACATACTGTTAATTTCGCTGTCCTTCAAAAATCGTATTCAAAGTCATAAGCGTCTTAACCCCACGTGAGTGAGCATAGTCAATCCCGTCAAATACCTCCTGCATAGCCAAATTTTCATTATTTCTTCTTGCTCCAAATCCTTTTAATCCAAAAACTTCGTTGGCTCCAGCTTTTACTGCAGCAACTAATTTTTCATAATTTCCTGCTGGTGCCAAAATATTCATTTTTTTATTTTTTTCCAAAATCCATTTCCTGTTTCAACTTAATTTTCTCTCCATTTTCCCAAATTTTTCCATTTTTATATTATAGCAAATTTGTTATTTTTTTCCAATTTATTTTTTTCCTTCCCTGACAAAAATAAAAATTTTTAGTAACATAATTTTTATTAATCAAAAACATTATAACTAAAAAAATTAAATCTTCCCTTTAAATATGTATCTATCTTATACTAAACTCTATCTGAAAAAGCAAAAATTACATTGTATTTTATTTATTTACTAACAAAAACCTTAATTCCTTTGCATAATAGAAATTTCACATAAACTAGCCTAGTTATACTAATAACAATTTTAATTAAAAAAACTAATATTTTTGTAATTTCTTTTAAATTTAACAAAAAGATTAAATAAAGTTAAAAATTTATATAAAATATTTGGGAAATATTTGTTTCTATGATATAATATAATGTAACAAAAACATTTTTTTGAATTGTATTTATATTAAATATACTTTAAATCTGAATTTAAAGAAGAAAAAGAGGTTATTTTTTTGCTTAGTTCTAATTAGTTTTTATTAATTTAATTTTTAAAAAAATATAATTAGAATCGAGTTTACATGATTTTTTAAGCTGTATGATATAGATTAAGATTTAAAAATAGGTAGATGATGCTATTTCCCTGTTAGAATGATAGAATAAAAAAACATCTTTTTCTATTTTTTTCAAATAGTTTTTAGCATCAAGATTTATCAGGCAATTGTAAAAATGAATAAATTAAAAAGCAATATTTATAATCACAAGAAGCAAAAACTTATCAAGGAGTGGAGAAAATAGGAAAGTCAATCATAGAAAATATTGTTTTTATTAAAAATTCTTATACTTTTTACAAATGGCTGTCAACGTTTAGAAAAAAAGGAGATCAGAAATGACAAACAATTTGAGAAAGGCAAAAAGGACTTATGTTCATTTGCTAAAAATGTAAAAGATTTTAAGTATACAGATTCAGCATTAATTACATTTTTTTGATTACAGGTGCTGTAAACATTACAAATAACTTATTTTCTGCAGAAACAGGCAAAAGCATTGAAAATCAGAAATAAGTTATTTCCACATCAATAAAGGATATACACAATCAATTCACGGAAGTCCGAAAAGAAAAACGACAAACTTCTAAAAATCAAATATGGAACTAATCAAGCTAATGGAGCAGGGAGATCATGTAGTTAAGTCGCCTTGGTCAAGCTGGCAATATGGAGTCAATAATTTTTTTATAACGACTGGCACGGCACATACAAAGGCTATGGAGGTAAAACAGGAAATATTAAGTATACAAGAAATCCAGATGACAAGTTTGGAACTTATTCTGGAGGAAAAATATGGAGTTACAACTCTTAGCAGAAAGGTTATAGAACCTGTTTCAGTTATACCTGTAAATGCTGCTGTAAACCTAAAGATATTCACAAAACTCCCTTAAATATTAATTTACCAAAAATTTTGGCTCCAAATACCCCTAATTTGAATATAAGTGTATCGGAACCTGCTAAAGTAGATGAGATAAAAGTTAATGTTCCTGCAATTACTGTGACACCACCTGTGGTAAGTACAGATGTATTTACTAATTATAATTTCGATCAGGGCATACGAAGATAAACCTGCGGATCTTTTGCAAGGTCAAACAATAAAAACATTTAATGGGGAATTATAATGTTTATTATGCTGGATATAAACCCAATTACAATGGTAGAAATTTTTCAAAAACTGGAACTTTTATAAATAAAAAAATGGTATAATAAATACCACTTCAAATCAAGATACTGAGTTTCCATTTTATTTTGGAGGTAGAACACCTAATATAATTTATGCTCATGGTGAAGACTATTCTTTACACAAACACTTTGAATTGAGCAATTTTGATATACACGTAGCTGGTGGTGGTACTGGTATAAGAGGAGCAACTGGTGAAATTGGAATACATACAGTTGCTAATGGAAAAATAGAAAATGTGCATGGATATTTTGTATGGTAAAGCTGCATTTATTTCACTTGAAACTTGGTGGGCTGGAAAAAAACAACATTAGAAAGGGTTAAGTTAGATGTAACAGGAGATAAGAATACAGTATTTTTTTATTTTTTTCCAACAATATACAAAAGAGATAACACAAAACGATCGAGGTGCATATTATCAAAGAGGAGGATTTGAGGAACTTTTTCTGCTGATATAGCTTCCAAAAAATAATATAATATATTCTATACTAGGGGCTTCAGGAAGTTATGGAATAAATAGTAACGGAACTTATAAATTAGAAGGTGCAGGTAACTTAGTTTATGCAGGTTTAGGATATTCAGCAGATTTCTCAAATTTGCTGGAACAGGAGCGATAAGAAATGATTCAGCAACTAATTGGAAACCATTTATAAAATTAACACAACCTGTGGAATCTTATGGAGATAGTAATGTAATCTTATTCTTTAACAATACTTTATCTTCATCAGCTAGTCAAAATCCATGGCAAGCTTATGCTGAAAGAGATAACTGGAATAAAACAACAATAGGTATTTATCAAGGTGAAATAGAAGCAAGAGCTAATATAGGGTGATCAGGCACAGATAGATGCAACTAAAACTACTCAAACATCTGATGGTAATACAGAAAGCAATGTTCATTATGTTGAAAAAGAATGTGGGAGTTTATGCAAAAATCTGGACAAAGAGACGGTATTAAGCCATCTGAAGATTTAGGAGCTGAACTTAGTAAAACTAATAATGCCAAATTTGATAATGATTTAATACATAATTTGCAAATAAACAATGCTAAAATAACATTCGGGAAATACTCTAAAGATGGAATTATGCTAGCTTCAGAAAATGGAACTGTTATGGATGTCTTGATGCCGACTAATCCTACGATTGTAACAGCAATGGGATCATCTGTTAAAGATTATTCTGGCACAACTGCTCCAACATCTTCTTATAATGATGCTAATAATAAAGCGGCAACAGGAACAATAATTGCTTATTCTAAAGGAACATGGAATACAGGAAATTATTATAATAATCAAATGCATTCGACTGATGCTATAGCATTACAAGGAAAAGGAAGTGAAATCAACATAGGAAAGAATGTTGAGTTGTCAGCAAGATACAAGGAAGTTACAGCTGATGACGGCTCTAAGTCAAAATCATATCCAATAGCTTTTGCTGCAATGGATAAAGGTAAAAGTAAATGCTTACGGAAATACAACAGCTCATGGATATGGTTCTATAATTGGATATGCTTCTGGTAAAGGAGAAGTGACTAACTATGGATCTGTTACTGCAAAAGATGATGCGGCATCAAATGATAGCGACACTAAAAAATACCTTTACACAAATATAGGAGGATATGCTACAGGTCTTGGAAGTAAAGTAACTTTAGGTTCAAATTCAACAACTTCAGCCGTAACAGTATCAACTTATGATGGAGATGAAAAACAGTAAATCTAAGGCAATAATAACTCCAGCACCAACAACATCAACTATTTATGGAATAGGGGCATTAGCTGATGATAACGGAGAAGTTGTTTTAAGAGGAACAACTAATATTAACACAGGTACAAGCGGCGGATTGCTTGCTTTAAACGGTGGTAAAGTAGAATATGAAGGCGGAACAATAACTCATAAAAATAATGGAACTTTAGGAACATCAGTTAACGACCATGATAATACGACACCGTTTTATGCTAGTTCTAATGGATCAATTGTGTTTACAGGAACAACAACTTTGGATATGTATGATGGAGTACTAATTACAGGACAAGAAACTGATTATAATTCATCAACTACAGGTACAGAAATGTATAGAGGGCTAGGAAATGTATCTGTAAACTTACAAAGTGACAATGTTACAATCGGAGCATTTAGCGGATTGAATAATTTAAATTGGAATAGCCAGACAGATGCGGGCCACACATACATAGATGGACTACCTGGAATTTCTAAATTCCACGGACATACTATAACTACAAATAATCATTCATACAAGAGTATTTTGACGGATGGAAAATTAAATGTTACTTCAACAAAAATTGAGCTGGATAGTGCTGCAGACCAGTATAATAAAATACAAATGGCAAATGAAGTTGTAACAATTGGAAATACAACAAATGTTACAGGAAATGTATCTTCAGCTACTATAAAAGGTCAAGGACTTTCAATGGGATCTCTAAAAACAGCTACTTCAAATGCAACAACAGGATTTAATAATGAAGGAACAATAAGTGTTACAGGAGGAACAGCAACTTCTGGTATTGCTGGAATGAATGTAGTTATGGAACAATTAACAACGGAACATCTGCAGGGTCAAGCGCCTCAGTAACGATCGATAATGGTGCCGGACTTTATGGAACTAATGGAAGTAAACTTGTAAATAATGGAAAAATTACTGTTGCTTCTGGAGCAGGAATAGCTGGAATTGGAACAGGTACGTACAAAAGCAAGAATATGGAACAGATGTTAAAACTTCCGCATCATTAGGAGGAACTAAAACAGTAGAAATAGAAAATCACGGAACAATAAATGCAGCAGGGACAGGTTCAATAGCAATTTATGCTGAAAATAATACGAATGCACCTAAAGCCAATGTAACTGTATCAAGCGATAAACAACTAACCGTTGGAACAGATGGAGTAGGAATTGCAGTAGTTTCGGCTACACCTACACCAATGTTAGTTAATCATGGAACTCTGATGAAGGTGGTACAATTACGGTAACTGCAGCAGGAACAGGACCTGATATTAAAACAGGAGTAAACGGAAAAGGTATCTATGCCCAAAATTCTGATATTACTTTAACAGGAAACTACATAATTGAAACACCTGAAAAAGGTATTGGTATCTTTGCCTCAAAAAACACAAATGTAACCGGAACTCTTGAATATAAATACAATGGAAGCACTAACAGGAACAGGAATGGGTATTATTTATGACCAATTAGGAGTAGCATCGCATACTAACAATGCAAATGTAAAACTTACAAATACCACAAAACACAACAGGCGGAATGATAGGAGTTTATACAACAGCTGGGACAGGAAATACTCTACAAATAATGGAGATATTACTGGTTCATCGACAGCACTTGAATTTGGTATTGTGTCAGATGGAGCAGATATAATTAATAAAGGAAATATAACATTAGGAAATGCAGCATTACAGGAAAAATGCAAATGTCGGCATTTATGCAAAAACTAAAAAAATACGATAACTAATGATGGTAAAATTACTGTTGGAGATAATGCAATAGGAATTTATGGATATAATATTAACAACAATACAGGAAGCATTAAGGCTGGGGATAATGGAGTTGCAATCTATACTCAAGGAGACGGTACAGTAAACTTGAATGCAAATTCTAAGATTGCAGTAGGAAAAGATCAAGCTGTAGGTGTTTATGCAGTTGGAGCTAACCAGCACATCAATGTAAATGCAGGGATCTAGCATGACAATTGGAGATAATTCATTTGGAATTGTAAATCTTGGAGCAGGAAATACTATAGCATCTAATACAGCAAATCCAGTAACTTTGGGGAACAGATGCAGTTTATATTTATCAGAACGATAATAAAGGAACTGTGATTAATCACACTCCATTGACATCTGCAGGAGATAGAAATTACGGCCTTTACGGAAATGGAAGCATATACAATGATGGAGTAATTGACTTTTCAAATGGTATTGGAAGTGTAGGAATGTATGCAACTACCGGCGGAACTGCGACAAACCTTGCTGGAGGAATAATAAAAGTTGGAGATTCAGATACTAACAGAAAAAGAATACGGTGTAGGTATGGCAACAGGATATTATGATGACAACCCATTGTCACCAACATACAGACAAGTTTCTAATCAAGGAACTATTATAAATCAAGGAACTATTGAAGTGAGCAAACCTGACACGATAGGTATGTATGCAGTAGGTTCAGGATCTAAGGCAATTAACTATGGAAACATCAACCTTATGGGAAGTAAAACTGTTGGAATGTACATTGACAGAGGTGCAGTCGGAGAAAAACTGAGGGAACTATCCAGACAACGGCAAGCGGACTTACATCAGCAAAAGGAGTCTATGTAGCTAACGGAGGTTATATCAAGAATTACGGAGTGATAAATATTGCGGCTTCAGATAGCCAAAAGTGCAGGAATTTGGACAGATAATGCAGATCACGTTGAAGAAAATGCAAATGGAATAAATCCTATAACTCTGACAAGCCAGACAGGAACTTCAACACTCAAGAATGAAAGTGGCTACAGCAAGTGACATGAAGGAAATGGGAGGAGTCATAGTAAAAAGTTCCACCTAAGGCTGCAGTCCCTACAGTAGCGGATGCACAAGGCAACATAATTCCAATATATAAACTGGATACAGATATGGCAGTGCCACAACCTGCTGAAGTAATAATAAAATCACCATCAGGAGTTACTCCGATAAATCTTTCTGCAAGTGACTATTTCATGAACTTTCCATCATCTTCAGAAATTTCTAGCATAGGAATGTATGTGGATACTTCAGGAGTTAATTATACAAATCCTATTCAAGGACTGAATTACTTGACAGGACTGACTGACATTAACTTGCTTTTTGGGGGCAGAAGCTACAAGATATACCACTGCAAAAAGCAATTGAAGTTGGAGATAACATTTTAAAAACCTTATAATGATGCTTTGAAAGGTGTTGTAACAGGAGGAACAACATTAAATGTAATATCGTCAAGCTTGACATGGATGGCACAACCTACCAAGAATCCTGTGACAGAACTTCTTAACAAGCTATACTTGATTAAGGTTCCTTATACAGTGTATGCAGAAAAAGAATGACAGAAATACATATAACTTCTTGGACGGGCTTGAACAACGTTATGGAGTAGAAGGACTGGGAACAAGAGAAAAAACTGCTGTTTGACAAGATAAGCAGCTTAAATGGCGGAGAAGGGCATATCTTGGCTCAGGCATTTGATGAGATGAAAGGACATCAATATGCAAATATTCAGCAAAGAACAAATGCTACGGGAAATTCTCTTGACAGCGAGTTCAAATACTTAAAGGACGAATGGAGAAATCCAACTAAGCAAAATAACAAAATAAAAGCATTTGGTTTAAGGGATGAATATAATACTGACACACCTGGAATCATTGACTATAAGAGCAATGCCTACGGAGTGGCTTATGTCCATGAGGATGAAAAGATTAAGATGGGAAATTCTAGCGGATGGTATGCAGGAGCTGTAACAAACAGATTCAGATTCAAGGATCTAGGACATTCGACAGAAGACCAGACAATGATAAAAGCTGGAATATTTAAGACAATGTCACCTAAAAAGGATTATAACGGAGCACTGCAATGGACAGTTGGAGGAGATGTATTTGCAGGAATTAATAACATGAAGCGTAAATTCTGGATAGTTGATGATACATTTGAAGCTAAATCTACATACCATACTTATGGAGCGGCTCTTAAAAATGAGCTTGGCTATGACATAAGAATGAGCGAAAGAACTCATTTAAGACCATACATGTACTTTGAAAAATGGAATATGGAAGATTTAGCAACATCAAGGAAAAATGATGGAGAAGTTAGATTAGAAGTAAAAGGAAACGACTATTTCTCAGTAAAAACCAGAAGCTGGATTAGAGTTTAAATATATTCAGCCGCTTGCAGTAAGAACAAATTTGACAGTAGGAGTTACAGCTGCTTATGAAAATGAGCTTGGAAAACTGCAAAATAGAAATCAGGCGAGAGTAAGATACACAACAGCAGACTGGTATAATCTTGAAAAGGAAAAGGAAGATAAAGCGTGAAACGGTAAATTTGACTTGAATATCAGGGGTTGACAATACTAGATTTGGTGTTACAGTGAATGCTGGATATGATACTAAGGGAAAATAATATTAGAGGCGGAATTGGATTTAGAGCAATTTATTAATTTTTAAGTAGTAAGGGATATTAGTCCCTTGCTTGCTATATATGAGAAAACATTTTGGAACGAAAAAAATAATTAAATACTGAATAAAAAATTTTTAAAAAAATCATTTAAAAAATTCAAAAATGGGGTATAATTAATTATAGAAAAAATATAAAAATTTTTAGGAGGAGAAAATGAAAAAGAATTGTAACAATTTTTAGTGTAATTTTTTTGCACTAATGTTAATCGCAGCTTGTGGAAATAAGCCGGCTACTGGAGAGCAGGTAAAAGATGGAAAAAAACTTTTTACTGATTCAACAAATTCTAAAAAAATCTGTTGCAGTAGTTTACTCTACAGGTGGAAAAGGTGACAAATCGTTTAATGATGCAACTTTTAGAGGATTACAAAAGGCTCAGAAGGAACTTGGGATTTCTTTTAAAGAATATGAGCCAAAAGATCCAGCGACAGAAGCAAAGAATGCATTGACACAATTTGCAGAAACTGGAGAATTTGACTTGATTATCGCAGTTGGTTATACAATGAAAGATTCGTTAGTTGCAGTAGCAAAAGCATTCCCTGATCAAAAATTTGCAATAATTGACGCAACTGTAACTGGTCTTCCAAATGTTACTTCTATCTTGTTTAAAGAACATGAAGGATCATTCCTTGTAGGTGCATTAGCTGGAATGATGGACAAGACAGGAACTATTGGATTTGTCGGAGCAAATGAATCTGAACTAATTAACAGATTTTATGCTGGATATGCACAAGGTGCAAGATATATAAAACCTAGCATCAAAGTTTTACCTGTTTATATCGGAGGAAGCAATTCTTTCAATGACCAGGCATCAGCTAAAGCAAAAACAGAAACATTAATTCAACAAGGTGCAGATGTAATTTATCACGCAGCTGGAGCAAGCGGACTTGGAGTATTCCAAGCAGTTAAAGAAAAAAATGTTTATGGAATTGGTGTAGATTCTAACCAAGATTCCCTATATCCTGGAACAATCTTAACTTCTATGATGAAATATGTTGACAATGCAGTATTCGATGTTATAAAAATCTACTGTTGAAGGAAAAATTCCAAGCAAAAAGTCCAAACTTTCGGAATCAAGGAAAAATGGAGTAGGAACTACAGACTTTGAATTTACAAAGGATAAAATTGGTGAGAAAACATCAAACGTCTTGAACAAATTAAACAAGATATTAAAGATGGAAAAATTGTAGTAAAACCTTCAATATAATTTCAAAGCAATAAATATAATTATTTGACATCTATATTAAATAATATTTCTTTAAATTCAAAAAAATTACCAACGGCTGTTTTAGAATTGATATAAAAATTAAATATCGTTCTTTTTACAGCCTTTTTCTTTTATTAGAAAAATTTAAAAATTAAATAGGAGATGATTTTTATGAGAGCAGTCGACATAATTCAAAAAAGCGTGATAATAACGAACTTTCAGAAATGGAAATTGAATTTTTATTAAATGGGTATTTATCGGGAAATATACCCGATTATCAGATGGCGGCATTTCTTATGGCTGTTTATTTCAACGATATGACAAAAATGAATTATTAAAATTTACAATGTTAATGCGAGATTCTGGAGATACTATAAAATTTGACGGAATAAACAGGTTTCTTGTGGACAAGCACAGCACTGGCGGAGTTGGCGACAAAGTTACAGTTATTCTTTCTCCCATTTTATCGGCACTTGGAATGACAAATGTAAAACTATCTGGAAAGGGTCTTGGACATACTGGCGGAACAATTGACAAATTTGAATCAATTCAAGGCTTTAAATTTTCAACGACAAAAGAAGAAATTACAAAAAAATTGCCAACAAAACTGGAATTGGTCTTATGGGCTATAGCAATAAAATTGTCCCTCTTGACAAAAATTATATTCTTTACGTGATGTTACAGCAACTGTTCCAAGTATTCCGCTAATTGCAAGCAGCATTATGAGCAAAAAACTGGCAATTCATTCAGATGTTATAATTCTTGATGTAAAAAGTTGGAGATGGAGCTTTTTATGAAAAATTTGGATCAAGCTAAAAAAATTAGCAGAACGAATGATGGAAATTGGCAAAGGAGCAGGCAGAAAAAGTTAAGGTTGTACTTAGCAATATGGATGAGCCGCTGGGATATGCAGTTGGAAATGCGAATGAAATTATTGAGGCGATAGAATTTTTAAAAGGGAAACTGTGCTGATGATGTGAGTTGTCTATACAATCGCAGGTCTTGCATTAAAGGAAAAAGGTGAAATATCAGAACTTTGCGAGGGCTTATGAAAAATAGACAAAGTTATAAAAAAATGGAAGCGCATTACGGATATTAAGGTGATTTATTGGAGAAAAGCGGCGGAAATAAAGGAACTTGTAAATAATTACGATTTGCTTCCAGAAGCCAAATATAAAATGGAAATTTTTCTGAAAGTGCAGGATATATAAAAAGAATAAAAAAACAGAAAAAAATTGGGAAGGCTGCAATGATTATTGGGGCTGGACGTGCTAAAAAAAGGAGATGAGATCGATCATTCGGCGGGAATAAATATTTTTTTAAAAAGGCAGGAGAAAAATTGCAAAAATGAAAAATTGCTGAAATTTACTATAACGACAATAAAAAAATATAATCGAATCTCAAAAATATGGTCTTGGAGGCTTTTTGAACTGACTAAAGAAAAAGTTGAAAAACCAGAAGCTATTTTAGAAATAATTGAATAAAAAACTACACTCTATACTATTTTCCATTTAAATAGCAGATTAATCATAAATTTTTGCAAGGGGTCAAAAACCCCTTGTTAGCGTATATAATCTCTGTTTTTAAATAGGTTTAGTATTAAGTGTAGTTTTTATTAATCAAATACTTTTTATTTTTTTATACATTTCTTCTTTCACGTTCTCTTCTTTCTCTTCGTGAAAGCGGACGTCTTGGTTCGTTTGCCGCATCATTTGGAACATCATCACCAATCATTTCATTTTCATTATGTTCGTATTTTACATTTGAAACTTCTTCATGTGTCAAATTATTTGTATCTTCTTCGCTACGAACTCTTAGTTTAAGGATAAAATGAACTTGTTTCACGTTTTATTGCATCTATCATTTCATTATAAACATCAAAAGCTACGATTTTATAATCGTGAATTGGATTTCTTTGTCCATAAGAACGCAATCTTATTCCTTCACGCAGTTCTGTCAAATCCTTCAAATGTTGTCGCCATTTGGAATCCAGCACTTCTAACATAATATATCTTTCGATTCTTCTAAATACTTCACTTCCAACAGCTTCTTCCTTTTTCATCATAAACTTTTTATCAAGTCATCATAAACTTTGTCAGAAATTTCTTCAGCGCTTGCATCTTGTAAGTCTTCTGAAATTTCATATTCAAATGTTTCTTGAAGTTTTGTCTGCCAATAAATTAAAGTCCTTTTTCTCCATTGCCTTCACCAACATAAGCTGAATTTACAATATCGTCCACTGTATCTGAAATCATTCCAGTAATCAATTCCTTAAGATTTTCATTTTTCAAAAATGGCATCCCTTTGTTCATAGACAACTTCCCTTTGAGTATTGTTTACATCATCATATTCAATAAGGCTTTTTCTTGATGAAAAGTTTTCTGCTTTCAATACGTTTTTGCGCATTTTCTACAGATTTACTGATTTGTTTATGACGAATTTCCTCATCTTCGTCAATTTTTAGCATTTTCATCATTGCTTTTTAACTCTATCTCCACCAAACAATCTCATCAAGTCATCATCTAGCGACAAATAAAAATTCAGATGTTCCTGGATCTCCTTGACGTCCAGCACGTCCTCTTAACTGATTGTCAATACGTCTGCTTTCGTGTCTTTCAGTTCCTAAAAATAAACAGCCCTCCAGCTTCAATAACCCGTTTTTATCCTCTTCACATTCCTTCGCATAAGTTTTATAAACATCTTCATATTCTGGTGTTCCCTTTAACTGCAACTTTTTGTAGCAAAAGACTCTGCATCTCCACCAAGTTTTATATCTGTTCCACGTCCTGCCATATTTGTCGCAATCGTTACTGTTTTAAAACGTCCAGCCTGTGCTATGATTTCCGCTTCTCTTTCGTGATGTTTTGCATTTAATATTTCATGCGGAATTTTTGCCTTTTTTAAGAAGTGCTGATACTTCTTCAGAATGTTGTATTGAAGCTGTACCGACAAGAACTGGCTGTCCCTTTTTCATAAAAGCTCTTCTATTTTTTTCTTGCAATTGCTTTATATTTAGCATTTTTATTCATATAAATTACATCTGGCAGGTCAACTCTGGCTACAGGTCTATTTGTAGGCACTACAATAACTTTTAACTTATAAATTTGTTTAAATTCATCTTCTTCTGTTTTTGCAGTCCCTGTCATTCCAGAAAGTTTTTTTCATACATTCTAAAATAGTTTTGCAGTGTAATTGTCGCAAGCGTCTGATTTTCTCCTGCAACTTCCAATTTTTTTCCTTAGCTTCTATAGCCTGATGCAGCCCATCTGAATAACGTCTTCCTTCCATAAGACGCCCAGTAAATTCATCAACTATAATAACTTCATTATCATCGTTAATAATATAATCTCTATCTAGTTTAAATAATTCCTTTGCTTTTCAATGCCTGTGTCAAAAAATGTGTCAGTTCAACATATTCTGGCGAATACAAATTTTCAATTTTCAATATTCTTTCAACATTTTTAATCCCTTTATCAGTAATCGTAACCGTATGCGACTTTTTCATCAACTTCATAGTCTTCCCAGTCTTCATCAGGGATAACTGTATTTTTTTCTTATCTTTAATTTCTTCAGTCTTGTAACTTCTTTTAAGTTTTTTAGCAACTTCTGCAAAAGTGTTATACCACTCTGTAGTTTCTTCAGCAGCTCCCGAAATAATAAGCGGCGTTCTCGCTTCATCAATCAAAATCGAATCTATTTCATCGACAATAACATAATTATGCCCACGTTGAACCTTCTCATCAAGTTCTCCAACCATATTATCTCTCAGATAGTCAAATCCAAATTCATTGTTAGTTCCATAAGTAATATCACAGTTATACGCATTTTTTCTTTGTTCTGGCGTAATATTCCCGACAACAACTCCCGAAGTTAGTCCTAAAAATTCAAAAAGTCCCGCCATAATATCTCTATCCCGCTTTTGCAAGATAATCATTAACCGTTACAACGTGCACACCTTTTCCCTGTCAATGCATTCAAATAGATTGAAAGTGTTGACATCAGAGTTTTTCCTTCCCCTGTCTTCATTTCCGCAATGCTTCCCTTTATGCAAAATCATTCCACCAATAAGCTGAACATCATAATGACGCATTCCTAATAGTCTTTTAGCAGTTTCTCTCACTGTCGCAAATGCTTCCACTAATATGTCATCAAGCGATTCCTTTGCTAATCTTTCTTTAAATTCTACTGTTTTATGCTGCAGCTGCTCATCTGTCAATTTTTTTCAAAAATCGGTTCAATTTCGTTAATTTTGTTTACTAATTTCTGCATTTTTTATTTCTCTGTCATCTGATGTACCAAATATTTTTTTCTCCTAATAACATATTTTATAATTTTTCCTTTCGCATATTAATTTTTATTCACAGATTTAATCCATTTTATTATAAAATATTTAGTTTTCTATTCACGTACCCTCAAATTATTCTCACTCTTTTTACTAAAAAGCATAAATATCTTGAGAATCTCCAGAAATTTTTATTATCTCTCTGATAATTTTTTTATTCACAAAATAAATAATATCCTGATTTCCTTTTTAAACAAAAACAAGTTATTATTATTCTTTTCCTTTTCCTTCCTTTTTCCAATCTTTTTCCAGTTCCTGTGTAAATCGCCTATTATCTCTGCTCTTAAACTGATTAATCTTCACAATCAGATCCCTAATATCTTCATGGCTTTAAATTATTCTCATTTACAAAAACACTTAGTTTATGGCTAAAACTAGGCGTCCCTATCAGACTTGAATAAGTCATCATAAAAATAATACATGTCATCACAAGCATTATACTTTTTCTTCTATCTATAATCATCTTTTTCATTATTATTTTTATTCCTCTAAATTAAGTTATGTATTTTAGTCAAAAATTTATTTATTATATCATTTATTATATCTTTTGTCTATTGCACTTATATTTAATGTATTTAATTTTTAATTATCTAACTTAAAAAAATTACGACAACCTATTTCTAAAATCCTTATATGTAAATCTTCTAATAACCTCAACTCCGCCTTTTTCAGTATAAACCGCAATCGCAGGTAAATTTATCCCATTAAAAGTATTTGTCTTTACCATACTATAATGTGCCATATCAGTAAAAATCAACTTATCTCCCACTTTTACTGCCTCATCAAAGGAATAATCACTAATTATATCTCCAGCTACAAGTATACCTCCCAATCTATAGGTATATCATCTGGCATTCCTGAACCAAAAAAATAAATGGACGATATGGCATTTCAATTACATCTGGCATGTGACAAAGAAGCCGAAGTATCCATCAATAAAATATCCATTTCATTTTTGTAATATCCAAAACTTCTGAAACTAAAAAAATCCTGTATTTAGTGCAACAGCTCACTCAGGCTCCAAATAAACCTCAACATCATACTTTTCTTTAATATAATTTATCCATTTTTATAAGTTTTTCAATATCGTAATCCTCCCTCGTAATATGATGTCCTCCTCCAAAAATTTAACCATTTCATATCATACAAATATTTCCCGAATCAAAAATCTTCAGAACATTTTTCCAAAGCATCTGAATTTTTGCTCACAAAGTGCATGAAAAATGAAATCCATCTAATCCTTCAAGCTCATCTTCCCTAAAATTTTCAAGCGTCACTCCAAATCTGGAAAAATCTTCCCGCTGGATTATAAATTTCTGTTTCAACTTCAGAAAATTCTGGATTCAATCTAAGCCCGCAACTAATTTTTTCTTGCCATTTTTCTTCAAATTCCTTTACTTTATCTTTTAAATTTTCTCCATTGATTAAAGGAATTAAACACAATATGATTTGTAATTTTCATAATTTCATCAAATTCATCTTCCCTGTAAGATGGATTAAAAATATGAGTTTCCAGTTTTCTTTCCGTATTTTTCAATTCCATTTCCTCATACCCAAGTCTTGCTTCAAACAGCGAACTTGCCGTAGTTCCATTCAAATATTTTCCAATTAGCGGATAAAAAAATAAAACATTGAAAATCCCTTTTGTGCAAGCAATATTTTACATCCTGTCCTGTCAATTACACTTTTCAATATTTCAAGATTTCTTTTAAGCAATCTCTCATCCACTATAAACGCTGGCGTTGGCAAATTTGTTATATCCATATCAATATATTTATTTTTGGCATTTTTATCATCTCCTTTTTATATTCTTAAATTATTTTTTTAAAATTTTTATTACAACATCTTTTATCTTTCAATTTTTATAATAACAAATCTTTATCTCTTGCTAGAAAATAAATAAATTATGTTTTTAATAGAATTTATTAATACAGCAAGAAAAATAAAACTGTCAATTTACTTTAAAAAAATTCAAATATATTATATCATATTTTCTTCAAAAATTAAAAAGATTATTCCAATTATTTTTAGAATAATCAATTTTTTTATTTTTTAATGAATTTATTTAATAATTATTTAAAAATTCAAACCGCAGTTAAGTATTTAATCAGTCCTCAATGCCTCCATTGGTTCCAATGCAGCAGCTTTTTTAGCTGGATAAACTCCAAATACAAGTCCAATAATTGTAGAAACAAATATACATACAAGTACTACACCTGGGCTTAATATTGGAGATGTCTTAATAAATATACCGATTAGAAGTGCCAAAGAATATCCAATTGCAACTCCAATTATACCTCCAAAAAATGTTAAAATTACCGCTTCAATCAAGAACTGCACAAGAATGTCCTTTGTTCTAGCCCCCAACGCTTTCCTTAGACCAACTTCCCTTATTCTTTCTGTAACACTAACAAGCATAATATTCATCACTCCAATTCCACCAACAAATAATGAAATTCCAGCAACTCCACTGATAAATAAAGTTACCATATTCAAAAATATTATTAAATTGATCTAGTCCAGAACTTTCTGATCTCACGTTATATTTATCAAAAGAGCTTCCTCTTCTTGACATTAAATCTTTAACTTCCGCCATTGCAATATTTAACGAATTTTGCAGAAGTTGCCTTTACTTGCAACTCTTCAAACTTATTCTGCTCCCCTCCATTAATAAATACTAAAAACTGATTTGGTATAAGCCCGCTCGACGGGGCACCTCCTCCACCTCCAAAATTTAAACTAGAATAAGGGTCTTTATACACTCCGACAATAACTAACTCATATCTGTTCTTTTTTTAAAATTTAGAGTTACTTTCTTTCCTATTGGATTTTCATCTGGATATAACTGTTCTGCTGTGGAACTGTCGATTATTATAAATCTTCCGTCTTTTTTTATATTCACTGGGTAAAAATTTTTCTTCCTTCACTATAGTAAAATTTGATATTTTAAAGTAATCTTCTGTGACTCCTGTACCCATAAACATTTTTGTATTTCCATCAATTTCAATTCTGGCAAAGGCACTAGAAGTTGGACTAACTGCTTCAACTTCTTCTATTTTTATGTTTTCAATATCCTTTTCTGTCATCAGATCCTCAGTTTTATAAGTTTGTCCAGGAGAAGTGTCAATCGAAATATTAAAATTTCCTACTCCTAGCTTATTTAAATCCCCTGTTATATTTTTGCTTCATTCCAGCTCCCAATGACGACATCATAATAACTGCTCCTATCCCAATTATTATACCTAACATCGTCAAAAATGATCTCACTTTATAACTAAGCAAATTGGATAAAGACAACTTTAGTGATTCTAAAAAATCCATCTACACTCCTCTCCGATTTACAACAATCTCATCTTTTTCAATTACGCCGTCTTTTTAATCTAATAATTCTTTTTACAATGTTTGGCGACATCTTCCTCGTGAGTTACCATAACAATCGTTGTTCCTTTATCGTTTAATTTTTCTAAAAATTTCCAAAAATTTCTTCAGTTGATTTGGAATCTAAATTTCCAGTTGGTTCATCCGCTAAAAGTATATTTTGGATTATTAATAATGGCTCTCGCAATTGCAACTCTTTGCCTTTTGTCCTCCAGACATTTCATTTGGCTTATGATGAATCCTATCTGCAAGCCCCTACACTTTCAAGTGCTTCCATTGCTCTTCTTATTCTTTCTGACTTTTTCACTCCTGCATAAAGTGCTGGAAGTGCGACATTTTCAACAGCATTCATTTTTAGGAAGCAAATTAAAAGTCTGAAACACGAATCCAATTTTTTTCATTTCTCACTTTTTGCTAGTGCATCGCCTTTTATTCTAGAAACATCTTGACCATCCAAAAATATATGTTCCCGAAGTCAGACTGTCAAGACAGCCCAAAATGTTCATAAGTGTGGATTTTTCCACTTCCACTTGGTCCCATAAATGCGACAAATTCTCCTTTTTGACCGATAGATTAAGTCCTTTTTAATACGGTCAATTCTAAATTTCCATTTTTATACGTCTTTACAATATCTTTTACGTCTATCATAAATTTACAATTCCTTTATCAAATTTTAAATACATAATTTTACATATACTCAGGACCTCCTGGTGCTGCCTCACCTGCTGGCACACTCTCTACATCTTGTGATTTTATTATTTTTTTATTGTCTTTTTTTAGGTTTTTTTCGGATCGGCAATTTTTATTTTCTGACCATCTTTTTAAGGTTTCATCGACAACAGAAATTATGCTTTCTCCCATATTTAAACCTGAAATTATTTCATAGTTGCTTTTCATCACTGACTCCTACTTTTATTTCTCTTTTTGTAATTTTTTTATCTTTTCCAACCGTAAATACAAAAATATTTTTTTCATTTTCGTTTATTACTGCACTATATGGAATTTTTACAACATTTTTTTCTTTCTTCATAAAAAAATTGTGGCGTTTATCGTAGTTCCAGGTCTTAAATTTTTTTGTATCATTCATTTTTTTATAGTGACGGTTGTGTTACTTTTCATCCAAATTTTCACTTTTTTTCGCCACTCCAGCAATTTTGCGATACATATCCTTCCACTTTTTTTCCCCCTTAGGTAGTGCATCTGATGTAATTTCCACTCTTTGTCCTACTTCTATGTCTTTTTACTTGCGTATCTGAAAGGCTTACTTCTACTTTCATATTTTTTTAGAATCCGACACCTTGAACAAAGTCGATTCCGTATTTACTTTATAGTTTTCATCAGCTGTCATTTTCTGTGATAACCCCGTCTACTGGACTTGTTATCTCATTTTTTTATAAGCGTCATATCTTCCTGCAATGTTGCCAATTCTAATTTTTGCAGTCTTTAGTGCAGTTCTTGCATCTTCTATATTAGTTCTTTCTTCACTGTCAGCGGTATCAGATTCTAGCCTAGAAGTTCTTAATGCTTTTCTCGCATCATCCACATTAACCCTCGTTTCCCCTCCAACTTTATAAAGCTCTTCAGCATTATGCAAATCTCGTGACTTTTGCTGAATTTCTAAATTTTTTTAGTTTCTTTTTTTCTTCTAAGTGAACTTTTGAGCACTAGCTAAATTTCGCTCATATTTTTTTGAATTTCCAAATTCTTCATCTGTATTTTTCTCAAAGTTTCATTTTTATCTGCTGGATAAAAATGTAACAACTACATCTCCCTTTTTTTACATTATCACTAGTTTTAAAAAAATACATCTTTTTACCCTTTGGCTAGAACTCGTATAAACCGACACTACATTATCCGACACAACTTGTCCTGTCTTTTGAAACTGAGAGTGAAATATCTCCCATCCCAACTCTTGTCACTTCATATTCTGCCCCTTCATCTTTTTTTCCACAGCTAATTAAACAAAATAATAAAATACCAAAAAATTGAAAAATATTTTTGCAATATTTTTTTATCCTTTTTTTATCTTTTAAAATATAATTTTTTTCTTCATAAAAATCACCTTTTTCTTTATTTTTTTCTATTTTTACACTACTCCCTACTTAAAAAGTAAATTTGTTATGAATTCTTTTTCATAAAGTATCTAGAATCCCCGTTACAAAATAACTGAAATATCATTTCTAATTTTCTTATAACATTTAAGAAAAATTACTTAATAATATTTTATTTTTAGTAAATGCCGCTAATTCATTTTTAGCAGTCTCGTAATCCATTACAGCCTTTTTTTATAATTATTCCGTTTTTCAACATAATTTGAATATGTATCGACTCCTAGTTCATATTTTTTTGAATAAATTTCATATTCTCTTTTTTTATATTCATCGTATTTTCAGCTGTTAATTCATTTTGTCTGATAAGTAGTATAGGTTATCATCTGCTGTCCAACATTTGACATCAGTTCATTCTTTTTCTGCTCGTATTGTAATTTTAACTTATCCGCTTCATTTTTCAAATCCTCCACTGTGTCATTATATCTCTTAAAAGATTTTTGAAACAGAAAGCCCTGCAACAACCGAATGATCTTTTAGTGAATAACCAATGTCTCCTGTCAATTTGGGATACTTGTAATCAATCATTTCTTTCTTTAACTGTTCTGCATTTAGCTGCGTATTCAATTCAATTGTTTCAGCTTCCGACAATCTAAGTCCATAAAAATCATCCTTTTTTTCAGCTCAACCTTTTTCAAATCATCAAGTTTCCCTTTTTCAGGCAATTTTACATTGTAAATCGTAAACTGTTCTCCTAAAAATCTGTAATTCACGTCCAAGATTTTCATATTTTTAATTGAGAATTTTTCATATTCATTTTTGCCAATTCATAATCATATTTTGATGCTGTTCCAACCTCATATTTTTGCCTGAATTGCATAATCCTTTTTTTGTATCTTCCATTGTAAGTGCTTCCTGTTCAATTTCCTTTTTCTTTATTTTTTTATAATTTTTTTATAAATCAATTAAATCCCTAATTTCTGAATTTTTAGTAGCTTCATTAGTAATTTTCTGTATATTTCGTGAAATTTGATTTGTTTTTTTATTATAATTATTATCGCTATATCCAAAAATAATCATTCAAAGTTTTTGAAATTCCAATTTTATTTTGTGTAACTTCTTTACTTCTAAAATTATATCCATTTCGATAATAAAAAAATCCCATATTTCACATTATTTTTCCATAGTAAGTCCATTCGCTTCACTATGCAATGTATAATTATTATCCGAATTTACAGTAATCTCATTCCAATCTCCATTTTTTTAGAGCTTTATCCTTTATATCAAACTTTTTCATACTTTTCTCATTAATCTTAGTTGTATAAGAATTTTTCATACTGCAAAAATCAAATCATCCACATTAGTTCCATAACTAAGTATTCCAAATATCATCATCATTGGTAAAGCCATTATTTTTTTACTTTCAAAACTTTTTAATCATTCAATCTCCTTTCTTAAAATCCTCCTATTTAAATTTTTTTAATTATTTATAATTTAAAAGTAAATCTATATTTAAATAGGAAACATTAAAAATAAATTATAACATTTGTTTCATAGAATATCATTTTTTTAACAAAATTATAACTTTATTTAATCTCTATTTTATACTATTCTGCATTTAGGTGGCAAATCTGTTATGAATTCTTTTATTCCCAATAACTAAAAATATAATTTCCATTTTTTTAAATAAAATTCAGGATTGCTCCAGATATATTTAATAATTCACTTTATTTTTAATGAATATAAAGAATTATGTCATAAAAACAAAAATAATCGCTATCCTTCACAATAGCAACTATTCTAAAAATATTATTTTTCAAAATAAATCTCAGTCCCATCTTCCATAATTTCCACACTACATTTTGCCCCAAGCGGAACCGTAGCTAGGTCAGGCTTTTCATGACCGCTTTCAAGTCCATAAATTACAGGTTTTTCATAATTCTTGAAAAACTCCTGCAAAAAGTCCATTAGTTCATAGTTTTTCCCATAAGTATTTTTCACATCCTGAAAAATTTCCAAATAAAACTCCATTACAATCCTCGAATTTCCCAGCATATTTCAAATGGGTCATCATTCTGTCGATTCTACTTATTTCCTCCTCAATTTCCTCAATAAAAAGTATTTTTCCCTTTGTATCAATTTCATAATCAGTTCCCAAAGTTGTAACAATTATTGATAAATTCCCTCCAACTATTTCACCGCTTATTTTTTTATTTTCAAAATCTTTCTTATTTAAGAGTAAAATTTTCTTTTTCCATTCCACTTTCTTCATCTATCGGATTTTCAAATTTCCATTTTTCTCCTTTTTCTTATCTAATACATCTAAAAAGATTTTTTTCGTAAAATCACTGAAATCATCAAACATATTCGATTTTACCATCGGTCCATGAAAAGTTCCCAAATTACACTTCTGATTAAAAACAATATTCAAATTAGTAACATCGCTATATCCTACAAAAACCTTCGGATTATTTTTTATCAATTCATAATCCAGCTTATCCAAAAGCTGTGAAGCACTAAACCCGCCCTTCACGCAAAAAATCCCCTTAATCTCATCATCAGAAAAAGCTCTATGCAAATCCTTTACTCTAATTTCAGGTGTTCCCGCCATATATCCACCAATATCTTCAAAAAGGCTCTCCCCAGCACAGGCTCAAATCCCAACTTTTTTACAACTTCCTTACATTTCTCAATATCTTCCCCTAGAATAGGCGAAGAAGTACAGACTAAAAATACTTTATCTCCTCGTTTTAATGGTTCTGGAAAATTCATCTTCACACTCCTTATTAAATTAAAATCGAACTCAAAAATTATGACTATTTAACCCAAACCTTAAGTTTATATAATTTTTAATAGTTCAATTTTTAATCTTAATCTACTCTCTAACAAGGGATTTTGACCTCTTGTGATTATAGATAGTCTTTTATATCTTTTACTTTTTATAATTTTCTAAAATTATATTTTTAATTTTAAAGACAACTTTTGTAACAATTTTCTTTTTTTATTTTCACATTCTTCTTCATTTTTCAGAATCCAGAATATCAAGTTCAGGTTTATGCACATCATTTGGAAAAAAACACAAGCACATCTCCATTTTTCAATAACAATATCAAACAATTTATTCCCTTCTAAAATAACCAAATCTCTTTCAGGGTCAAAACTTTTTTTCCTTCATATTATGAATATCGTTAAATGCAACCCTTTCACTTCCATCAATCATAATTTGCACATCCAAATATCTCTTATGGCTTTCCCAAAATTTATCATTCTCCTTCTTCGTAAAATATTTCCCTACATTCATCTTAATTCCATTATAATCAACATCATAGCTTCCATTTTTCCAGCGACAAGATCTTCTCCCTATTTTTTTCCAGCATAATCAATACAAAAATTGAATATCCTTTGTCAGGCTGCTGTTTTGCAATTTGTCATTTATATTTGTAAAAAAATCATTTTATTTTCTCCTTTTTCTTTATTTTTTAGTCATTAGATATTTTTCAATAACCTAAGACTTTTTTTATCTTTACAAGGATTCAAGACCCCTTGCTTTAAGATATTTATTTTTATTAAATTCTAAATTTCTATGATTATCGAACAAGTATTTGTAAAAATTTAAAAAAATTCCAATAAATATAGCACTATTTTCCTGTAAAAACATAAAATTACAAAAAATTATTTAGAAAGATTTTTTTAATTCTATCCAAATTTGAAGTTGAAATCCTGTATATTTTTCAATCCACAGCTTTTTAGCTTGTAATATGCTGAATGAGAGTTGTAAGACGTATCAAAAATTACGATATCTGAATTTTTAATTTATCTGAGTTTCTAAAAACAGCTGTAGCATGAATAAATTCTATCTTAAATCCTTTTTCCTTCGCATATTTTTCAGCTTTTTTTCAATAACTTTTTGACTCCATCTCCCACCAACTACTTTTTACATTCTGATTTGTCAAGTCTATCGTCTTTTTCTTCTGACAACTCTTTTTATATTCACATTTTCAACTACTTCAATATTCTCATTCTGTTCCATATTTTCAATTTCTTTTTCAAGACTTTTTATCTGAATATTCAATTTTTCAATTTCTTTTTTTCTGTTTTTTTAATCGTCTTCTCAGCCTCTTTATTCCTGTGTTTTTCTCAAATCTTCCTTCAACTTTTTTTATTTTCTTCTTCAAGTTTGTCACAAATAGAATTTAAAAATTTATTTTTCCTGCTCAATTCCCTCAATATCAGTAATTATCTCTTCCAAATCCCTTTCTTTTTCACTAACCTTATACGAATTTATATTAAAAAAACTCAAATTCTCTCTTAAAATTTTTTTCTCATCAAAAAAATATTCCTTCATTTTTTTCATCAAAAAAAGCTGATAAATTCTGCTGAAACATTAAATTTTCTATTTTCTTCATCAAATTCTAAACCATATTTTTGCGATAATTTTTCAAATTTCTCTTCTTAACATTTATATATTTTGCACTTATACTCTCTTGAAATTCCTTCTCAAAATCCTCATTTTTCCAGTTCTTCCATAGCTTCTTTTCAAAAAAATGTCTCTTTCCCCAATATTTCCTGCTTATTCTCTTTCAATTTCTCAATATATTTAAAAATATTCTTCCTTGAAAAAAATCCAAAAAAATTCAACCAGTTTATTCGTACTTAAAAACATACATTATCATTTGCTCTGGATTCAATCCTCTTCCGTTTACCCTTAAAATTTTATCCCTCTGAAATTCCCTCAAATAGTCTTCTTTCACAAAAATTCAAACATTTCTTTTTCAACATAATAATTATTTGTTTCTACAATTTTTCTCAAAAAAATCTTTATTTAACTCATCAATTTTTCCCAATAACATCAATTTCTCTCTCAAAAAAATTGAATTCTTATTAAACGGTTTTACCAAATTTCTTTTCCAACAGCTCATTATTAAAATTATCGACTAACAAATCAAAAATATTCTCATTTATAGATTTCAATTTTTTTCTATCAGTAACGAAATTTTTTTCATTATTTCTTGTCATTTTTATCCCTTTCTCCAGTTATTTTTTTAATTATAGCAAAACTGATTTAAAATTGAACTCAAAAAGTTGTGGCTATGTTTACTAAAAACCCTAATTATATGATTCTTAATAGCTAATTTGAACAGATTTAAGCATATTTGTAAAAGTCGATAAAAATTCAAAAGATATGTTCAATAATCTAAATTTTTTTATCTTTAAGGAGTCTAGATTCCTTACTTTAGAATATTTATCTTATTAAATTCTAAGTTTGTGTAATTATTGAATACATCTAATTAATCTAGTATTTTTTTAAAATTACAGCTGTTTTATCATTTTTTTATTTTTCTAAAAATCTCTTTTTTTCCAAAATAATTTTATCAATTTGGTACTTTTCAAATTTTTCATCATAAAAATCCTCAACTGTAACAATTTTACTATTTTTTTATTCAAATTTTTTTCTCCCAAAAATCTTTTAAAAATATGGTCGCAAAAACTTATTTATTTCAAGCACGGATTTTATTTCTCCTTTATTTTTCCCAAAATATTTTCCAAATGTTCTAAAACAAGCAATTTTGTTCCATCAAAAGTTTGAATCGTATTTATTTTTCCAAATTTTAAAAACTCCCTTGTTTGTGAAATAAGCCAAGGATTTCCAATTATTCCACGTGAAAGTATTATGCCATCAAGATTGCATGAAGATATTTTTCTGCTTTATTTCAATAGGCTCAAATAAGTCCCCATTTCCAAAAAAATTCTATATTTCTTGGCATTTTGCTTAATCTTTCAACAATTTCCCAATTTGCAGTTCCAGAATACATCTGTTTTTGAGTCCGCCCATGAACACAGATAAAATCAAGATTATATTTATTTGCCAGTTCCAGAAAAATCTCAGGATTTTGAAAATCCTTATATCCAACACGAATTTTTAAAGAAATATCAGCCTCGATGCCCTTAGTTTCCAAAAGCACCTGCTCAACCACTTCAAAATTCTCTAAAAGTGCCGATCCTGCCCCATTTTTTATAATCTTAGGCTGCGGACACCCCATATTTATATTAATTTTTCTAAATCCAAAATCCTTCAATTTCAAAATTCCAGAAACTAGCTCATTTTTATCCCCACCAAAAATTTGAGTCCCTGTTTTTTCCTTATCATCACATTTCAAAAGCTCATTTACAGTAATTTCATCTTCACGATTCAATAAATTAGCATTTACCATTTCAGTAAACAAAAAATCAGGCTCAAACTTTTCAAGTATTTTCCTAAAAGAATAATCAGTAACGCCCGCCATCGGAGCAGCATATATTTTCATAAATTCTCCCAAATCCTATTCTTCTCTAACTTTATTCTTCTTTAGCCATTTGTAAAAGCATGTAAAATCCAATTAATTTTTCATTTTTCCAATTTTGCCAAAAATTCCTAATTTTTTTAATAGATATTTTTCAATAACCTAAATCTTTTTAACTATACAAGGAGTTAAAATCCCTTATTTCAGGATATTTATTTTTATTAAATTCTAAGTCTAAGCAGTTTTAGTATAAACTCTTATTTCTATTAATTTTTGCTTTTACAATTATTTATCCGCTTTTTATTATATATTCAATTTCCTCAAAAATCAAATTAATTTTTTTAAATTTTTATCTTTAAAGCATTTTTTTGGATTTTATAATATTGATTATTGACTTTCAAAAAGTTATAGTATACTTATAACGAAATAAAAATTCAATATAATTCAAAGTTTTCTAAATTTATTATAAAAGGAGAAAATTATGAGAATAAAAACTAATTATTAAACTAGGTGTTATTTTACTATTATTTGGAAGTGTCGCCTGTAAAAAAATAAAAAAATACTGAATTGGAAAAGAAAAATTGCAAATTTAGAAAAAGCAAAATGCTGAATTGGCTAAAAAGGCAGCAAGAGCAGCAAAACTTGGTAAGTATCAAGACAAATGAAATAAAAAGAAAAAAAGGCAGAAATACCTTCAAAACCTAAAAAAATTTTTAAATTATGAAGGAAAATTAGAAAACAGAATTTCAAACTACGAAGCCAAAAGAGATAAAAATAAGCGATGAAAAATGGATGGAGTGTTGAAGAAACTCAAGCAAATGAAGCTCTTAACGAAAAAAATTAGATGATGAGCTTACTAAAGTTTACAATTTAATTATGGAAAGATTACCAGAAAAAAAGAAAAAAATAAAACTTAGAAATGAACAAAGACAATGGCTAAAAAAATAAGAAAAAGAAAAGTAGAAAAATTCAAACAATGATGAAGATGGAAATTCTATGATGGGTGGAAGAGCAGCTGGAAATGTGGAAATAATGACTTATCAAGAATTTACAAAAAGACAGATTATTTGAATTTGCAAGAATATATGATAATATGGATTAATAATCTTTTTCAGAAGGGAAAAAGCAACAAAATGAAAAAAATAAAAATTTTTATGTTAGGAATATTAGTATTAATATCAATAAATACAAATGCTAGATGGGCAAAATATAGAGATAAAATTGTAAATGGAGTAAAAATCCTTAAAAAAAGATCATTCCCAAAATAATCATAGCAGCAGTAATAATTACACCCAAAAATTATTCCAATATTTATTATAACGATTATGACAACGATGATGATTATTATGATAATGATGAAGATGATAGCTACGATAACAGCGATTCTTATTATGACAATGACAATTACGATGATAATGAAGACTACTATGATGACAATAATGATTATTATGATAATGATGAATATAATTATGACGATGATGGTTATGATACTGGAGATTCTTACGATGATTATTATGAAGATTAGTTTTAGGATATAATTAATACCTAAGTTTTTTTATCTATTCGAGAGGTTAAGATACTCTTATTTGTGGAAAAATAATTGGAAAGCAGATGGAGAAAAATGTAGATTATGGTTCTGATTATAATCATGGTGAAGATGCTCCCAGAAATCAATAGATATACAATAATAATTCAGTAACTCAAAAGATATAAAAAAATGAATATCGTGAAAAAAATGCTTATTTATGTTCAAATACCGTCAACATCATATCCGGGACAATAACTAAAAAATAAGGAAAAAGAAAAAGTACAAAAATTCAAAACAATGATGACAAAGGCTAGGATCATTTAATTTTAATCATTTGTAAAAATATATTAATGATATATATATATATATATTGTATATGAATTTGTGAAAATTTCATGGTATAATAAAAAAATAAATGAAAAAAATTAATTTATAGAAAAGAAGAGAAAAATATGAAAAAGATTTTATTTATTTTATTTTTGCTATTAGCTAGTATTGGTTTTTCAGACTTTACTAGCAAAAGGTGGTTCAATGTATTGTTTAAAAAAATAGGAAATATTACAAAACTTAATGCAAGTGATCATTCTTTTTAAAGCTGGATTATGTAGGATTACTACAAATTCTAATGAAAAAGGTTATTAGAAATATAACAGTTATACAAAAAGGTGGATATATTGCAGATGGAAATATTGATTTTAAAGATAGATTAGTTTATGGCATAGCTTATAATTATTTAAAATATAATTCTAAATCTAATAAACTATTTGTAGTTTACGATCCATATAATCCTAATATAAACAATTTTTAACACCTGCAGAAAAATATTGGAAATTATATTGTTTTATCTTACATATGGATTTAATTATGATACTTTTATGGCAGATTATAATAGTGTTTATTAGAAATATTATCTTTTAATTCAGTATACTTAGATTATAAAAAAATATTACTTTAACAGAGGAAATTTATTTATCCTCTGTTTTTATAAAAAAATATTTATTTTCCTAAAACACAACATTTTTCAAAGCCAAAAAAATTAAAATAATATAAAAAAATATTGTATAATCCAATTGAAAGTTAAAAAAGAGTAAATTTTAAGGAGGAGTCAAAATGAAAAAAAGTATTGGCAATTACTATGTTATCAGCATTGGCATTGGTTTCTTGTACAACTGCTGCTGATGGAACTAAGAAAATTAGTAAAACTGGAATTGGTGCTGGAATTGGTGCGGCTGCGGGAGCTGCTATTGGGCAAGTTATTGGGAAAGATACAAAAGGTACATTGATTGGTACAGCTGGAGGAGCTGCAGTTGGTGCGGCTATTGGAAACATTTTTGATAGACAGGAAAAAGAGTTAAAAGATAAATTACAAGGAACTGGTGTAGATGTAAAAAGAACAGGTGAAGGTGAAATTAAATTGACAGCACCTGAAAATATTACTTTTGATACAAACAGTTATGTGGTTAAACCACAATTTAGAAAGACATTGGATTCGGTAGCAACTGTATTAAATACTTATCCTGATTCAACAATTGTAGTTTCAGGACATACAGATACGACAGGAACTGATGCAATCAACAATCCACTTTCTGTAAATCGTGCAAGTTCAGTAGCATCTTACCTTGAATCGCAAGGAATCTCAACTTCAAGAATAACTTCACGTGGTTACGGAAGCAAACAGCCAATTGCAAGCAATGCAACAGAAGCAGGAAGAGCTCAAAACAGAAGAGTTGAAATTGCTATAATTGCAAATCAAAAATAATTGAAAAATTTTTAGGAGTTTTTTTCAAATTGAGTTTTGAATTAGCTCCTTTTTCTGCTTCTAATTATATTTTTACTTAATTTATTTTACTTAAATAATGAATTTATACTATTTTCCATTCAAACAGAAAACTAGTTGCATAATTCCTTATTAGCAACAATGAAATATGGCTTCTATTTTTTTAAATGGGGTTTAGTATAAATAAATTTCTATTCAGGAGGTTTTTTTATGAGAAAAACATATTATCAAAATTTATAATATTAATGGGGTTTTTATTTAGCTTTGCTTTAAATGCTGGAAATAAGGAGAATTTTAATAATTTTTGAAAAAGTTTTTCAGCCAGAATGTCAAATAATCCAGATTATATCAGTTATGCGATAATTTCAGGAAACGGAAATAAATATCCTGTTCAGCTGAATGTTGAAATTATCTGGCTTTTTATGCCTTCAAGATATGCGGCAATCAATGTTTATGAATTTTTGTCTGATACTTTGAAAAAGATTTTTAAAAATTATAAAAATAAATAAAAAGGGAAAAAAATAACGAATGAGTCAAAAAATTATAAAATATTCACTCAAATGATTTTTTCTAATTATACAGAAAAATACAGATTCTGAAAAAGACTGAAATGAAATCAATGGGAATGGTATTTGCAGGCGTAAAAAATGTCGGTGCAGGCGAATATAAAATAACTGCTTACGGAAATAAAGGAATTTCTGGCGGGATTGACAGTAAAGGGTTAAATTGGCTGAATTTAGCATTTATTCCAACAAATTCAGCATTTTATAAAAAAATAAATAACGATAGAAATCTTGTATGGAGTCCAAATCGTGATTATAACAGTATTCAGTATACTTTTTCAATAGAAAATGGAAAAATTGAAGTTACAGATAAAAAAAGGGAAACATTATATGTCAATTTATCAAAAAGATAATTCCTTGTTTGTTGAAATGGCAAAATACAATGTTGAATTCAAAATAAATCAGGCTCAAAAATCAGCTGGAATATTGGATAAATCATAAATTAAAGTATGTAGAAAAGTATCAAGTTATTTAATAGAATTTACCAAATAAATTTTATAAATTTTGAATTACATACTATTTTTTTATTTGAAATTCTAGTAAAAAGTAGAAAATTGAAAAATATGGTATAAATACAACGTGATAGAATTTTTTTAAAAACTAAAAATAAAAATAAAAAAATAAAGAGAGGATTGATTTGATGAATGCGATTAATTATCAGCAGATGATATTTGGATTCTTAGGTGGATTAGGAATGTTTCTGTTCTGTATGAAATATATGGGAGATGGGCTGCAAATGGCAGCTGGAGATAGGCTTAGATATATTTTGGACAAATATACAACTTCACCGTTTTTAGGAGTTTTAGTCGGAATACTTGTGACAGCATTAATTCAGTCGAGTTCAGGTACATCAGTTATTACGATTGGACTGGTCGGAGCGGGACTTTTTAAAATTTACGGCAAGCTATTGGAATTATTATGGGTGCCAATATTGGTACGACAATTACAACGTTTATTATTGGATTCAACATTACCGAATATGCATTGCCAATATTATTTTTAGGAGCAGCATGCCTGTTTTTTGTAAAAAATAATTTTATAAATAATTTAGGTAGAATTTTATTTGGTTTTGGAGGAATATTCTTTGCATTGACTTTGATGTCTAAAGCAATGGAACCGCTTAAACATTTGCCAGCATTTACAGAATTGACAGTAAGGCTTAGTCATAGCCCAGTTTTGGGAGTATTCATCGGAACAATGATTACAATGCTTGTTCAAGCTTCAAGTGCTACAATCAGTATTTTTACAAAAATGTCTATCAAGAACATCTTATAACATTAAAAAGCTGCATTGCCTGTACTTTTACGGAGATAATATAGGAACAACAATAACAGCTATACTTGCAGCAATTGGTGCCAATACTTCAGCAAAAAGGCTTGCATTGTCGCATACAATGTTTAATGTCATGGGAACAATATTCTTTATGATTATGTTATCACCATTTTTCAATTTTTTTGTAGAAAAAAATGTCACAAATTCTTCATTTGAATCCAAAAAGTTACAATTGCATTCGCATCACGGTTCGTTTTAATATCATAACAACAATTTTTACTATTTCCATTTATTGGTCTTCTAGAATATATTGTCGTAAGATTGATTAAAGAAAAAGATGAAGATGTTGTAGAACATCAGCCACGATTTTTGGATGCAGCGCTAATTCATACACCAGCGATTGCATTGGGGCAAGTAAAACAGGAAATGTTATCAATGATTTCAATTGCAGTAAAAATCTTAGCAGATCAATTGATTTTTTTCCATGAACATAATGAAAAAAAGTTGCTGAAAAAGGTGGAAAAAACAGAAGAGGCAATAAATAATATTGATCAGGAAATTACAAAATATTTGACAACATTGTCACAGGAACATATAACTGAAAAAGATGGGGAAGAAATCAGCATGTATCTAGATATGTGCCGTGATGTGGAACGTATTGGAGATCATGCGATTGGAATTGTAAGAGATGTCAGATATGAAATTAAGAAAAAAATTGGTATTTACTGAAACAGCTCATAAAAGAAGTGCAAAAAAATTATTTTTAATTTCAAAAGAAATAATAGAAACAGCTGAAGAAGCACTTAAAAAAATGATGACAGAAAAAAAGCCTTTTGCAGTAGTTGATTTACATAATAAACTTTATGCAAAAAGAAAAAGAAGTAAGAAAAAGCCCATATAAAACGTGTGAGCAAGCAGGAATGCGATGTAAAATCTGGACTTTACTATATAGATGTTGTGTCACATTTTACGAGAATCGGAGATCATGCTAGAAATTTAGTTGAAAAAAATGATTGAAAAATAAAACTGTTAAATAATAAATTTTTAAAAAGATAAAAAACATGAAAAATAGGCTAAGACTGCCTATTTTTGGAAAAAAATATTAAAATTTCAAATGTTCTTATGTTATATTGAACAGGTCTAATAAAAATAGTTTGATAGAAAAAAAGTTTCTTATTTTGAAAAATAAAGAAAAAGACAGTGTTGAAAAAACTAATAAATATAGTAAAATAAATAGTAAAAAGATAAAAAAATTTTGATTTAGATAAAAAAACATATAAATGATTTTTTTACATTTCAACAAAAATAAGTAAGAGAATTATTCTAAAAAAATTTGGGAGGAATGAATTATGGAAAACAATACTTTTTGTAATTGTGGGGACACAATGGGGAGATGAAGGAAAAAGGAAAGATAATTGATGTCTTATCTCCAAAAAGCAGACTATGTGGTTAGATTCCAAGGAGGAAATAATGCAGGACATACAGTTGTTGTAAATGATGAAAAAATTTATTTTACATTTATTGCCATCTGGGATTATTAATTCAGCTGGAAAGTGTATAATTGGTGCTGGAGTTGTAGTTGATATTGAAGTTTTGCTGCAAGAAATAGATGAATTAGAAAAAAAGAGGGAAAAAAATTGGATAATTTATTTATTGATGAAAGAGCTCATGTGATAATGCCTTACCATATTGAGATTGACAAGGCGAAGGAAGAAGCGATGGGTGAAAATAAGATTGGTACTACTCAAAGAGGGATTGGACCTTGCTACATCGATAAAATTGCTAGAAATGGAATTAGAATTGGAGATTTATTGGAGCCAGAAAGATTTAGAGATAAACTTACTTGGAATGTAAATGATGATATGTTAGTTAGATACGGTAAAGGAACTTTCAATTTGGAAGAACTTTATGATAAATTTATGAAACTTGCTGAAAAGATTAAATTTAGAATTATTGATGCAGTTGTGGAAATTAATGAAGGGATTGAAGAAGGAAAAGTTGTACTTTTTGAAGGGGCACAAGCGTTAATGCTTGATATTGATTATGGAACTTATCCTTATGTAACTTCGTCATCGCCAACATCTGGTGGAGTAACAGTAGGAACTGGAGTTGCACCGACAAAAATTTCAAGAGTGCTTGGAGTTATGAAAGCCTACACAACAAGAGTCGGAGAAGGACCTTTCCCAACAGAATTGGAAAAATGAAGACGGAGAAACTTTGAGAAAAAGTTGGACATGAATTTGGTGCGACAACTGGACGTCCTAGAAGATGTGGATGGCTTGACTTGGTAATTGGGAAATATGCTGTGTTAATTGATGGACTGACAGATATTGTGTTGACAAAATTAGATGTATTGACTGGATTTGAAAAAAATTAAAGTTGCAGTTGGTTATGAAATTGATGGAAAAGTTTGTTACTCATATCCTGGAAACTTGAGAAAAATCTAAAGACTTGAAAGTAATTTATGAAGAATTGGATGGATGGAACGAAGATATTACTCAAATAAAAAAATTACGAAGATTTGCCTGAAAATTGTAAAAAAATATATTGAATATATTGAAAAATAAATTGAAAATGCCGTGTTTCAATGATTTCAGTTGGACCTGAAAGAACTCAGAATATTTATAGATATGATTTGGGGAGATTTTTGTGAAGTAGAAAAAGAAATTTGATAAGGGATATAGAATTATGAAAAAAAGAAAAATTTTGCTAATTTTGATTTTTATAAATATCTTTAGTTATTTTAGTGCTTCAACTATTGATTTTTTTCATCTTTAGAACGACAATTAAAAAAATTGTAATCATTGTTCGGGAATAGAAGGAGAACTTAAAAACAAGACTGGAAAAAAATTTATTTTTAGAAGAAGATTTTTATGAATTCGATTATAACGAAAAAAATGAGAAATATAAATTTTTTTATTCCAAAAAGGGAGTATTGTTAAGCATAGTGAAGATAAATTAAATCTAACTTTTTATGATGGAAAAAAACAATTCTCTACTTGTTAATTTAAGAAAAAGAGGAAGTTTTTTTTGAACTGGATACAGATAGTTTAGAATTGTTGCTGTATCTTGCTAATGTAGAAAAATTATGAGAGTAAGGTTTTGAAATTTAGAAAAAGACTTTTTGGATAGGAATAAGAATTTTATAAAAAGAAAATCAAGATATTGAATTTGAGAAAAAAATTTGAATAGTGAAATGGAGAAGATAAAATGAAAATAAGAAAAAAATAATGTTGCTGACAATGATTGGATTATTTTCTGTATTTGAATTTTCTTGTAGTAAAAACAGGAAATGAAAAAAACAGAGTTTAACAATGTCAAAAGAATCAAAAAAATGGAAAAAAAGCAGAATATAAAAAGATAACTTCAGATGAAGCTAAAAAAAGATGATGGAAACTCAAAAAGTTATAGTTGTAGATGTTAGAACTTTGGAAGAATATAATGAAGGGCATATTCCAAAATGCGATTTCTATTCCATTGGAAACTATTGAAAATGAAGCAGAAGTAAAATTGAAAAAAATAAAGACGATTTAATTTTTAGTTTATTGCAGAAGCGGAAGACGAAGTAGGGAAGCAGCATTAAAATTGATTGAAAAAAAGGTTATACAAATGTGATTGATTTTGGTGGAATAAAAAGATTGGAATGGGGAAGTTGTGAAATAACAAATGTAGTATTTAAAGATGTAAAAAGAAAAAAATACTGTATTTTTGAATAAGAAGGGAATGAGCAATGAAAAATATTAGTAATGTTAATGTTAGTTATTGGGGTTGTTTCGTTTTCAGCTTTGGCACAAAAATGGTAAAAAAATCTAAAATTAATAATTTTTTTCAAATAAAAAAAGTGCCTTTTAGTACAATTACAATAAAATTAAAAGGGTACCAAACTGTTGGACACTGACAAAGATAAAAATAGAATTGGAATATGAAAAATTTTTAAGGCAATTGGAAAAAATAAAAAGTGTATACAGAAAAACTTTCAGATAAATGGTAAAAAAATCCTAAAAATTATTACAAATAAAGTAATTTCAAAAATGATAGAAAATTTTTATTGAAAGTGACGATGAAATAGTCATAACAAGATTTTTATGAAAAATAATGAAGGAATGGAGTATAAGCCGTTTGATTTTAATTTTAGCATAAAGAAAGATGAAGTGAAAAAAAGATTTATTTTAAGGATGGAGCAATTTATATTTGGGATAATTAGTTAGGAAGTTTTTGTGAAAAAGTGATTTATGCAGAAAAAAACAAGTATGAATAAAGTTATAATTATATTATTTTTTTGGTTTTTAGAAATATTATCATATTCTTTTTGAAGTTAAAAATAATGGACTTATTGTGAAAAATTGTTATTCTTAAAATCTAAAAAAATAAAAAAATTATGATTAGGACAAATTAGGGATTGAATTTAACTGGAATTTAGATTCAGAGTATAAATTTACAAAAAAATAAAAATAATTAGGAGGAATTAGAAATGGCAGATATGAGCATATATTCAAATCCGTTGGCGGAGAGATATTCGAGTAAGGAAATGTTGCATATTTTTTTCACCTGAGTTTAAATTTAGAACTTGGAGAAAATTGTGGATAAATTTGGCGGAGGCTGAAAAAAAGAGCTTGGGCTTGATTTTATTACTGATGAGCAAATTGAGGAACTAAAAAAATATAAAGATGATGTTGACTTTGAAGTTGCGGCTGAATTTGAGAAAAAAATTGAGACATGATGTTATGGCTCATGTGCATACTTATGGGGAACAAGCTAAAAAAATGCGAGAAAAAATTATTCATTTGGGAGCGACAAGTGCGTATGTTGGAGATAATACTGATTTGATTCAAATTAAGGAAGGACTTTTAGTTATTAGAAAAAAGACTGCTTGTCTTAATTGAAAAAAATGAGAGATTTTGCGTTGCAATACAAAAGATTTGCCAACTTTAGGATTTACTCATTTCCAAGCGGCACAGCTTACTACTGTTGGAAAAAGAGCGACTTTGTGGCTTCATTCGTTACTTCTTGATTTTGAAGAATTGGAATTTAGATTGGAAAACTTGAGATTTAGAGGAGTTAAAGGGACTACTGGGACTCAGGCTAGTTTTAAAAGAATTGTTTGAAGGAGATTTTTGAAAAAAAGTAAAAACAGTTGGATGAATTGGTTACTGCAAAAGCTGGATTTGGTAAAAAAACAAGGTGTTTCAGGACAAACTTACGATAGAAAAAGTGGACGCACAAATCTTGAATTTATTGTCAAATATTGCTCAGTCTTCACATAAATTTACAAATGATTTTAGATTGCTGCAACATTTGAAAGAATTGGAAGAACCATTTGAAAAAAATCAAATTGGGTCAAGTGCGATGGCATATAAGAGAAATCCAATGAGAAGTGAAAGAATTTCATCACTTGCAAAATATGTAATTTCAAGCTCACAAACAGGTGCATTAGTTTTTGCAACACAATGGTTTGAAAGAACATTGGATGATTCTGCAAGTAAGAGATTATCTATTCCACAAGCATTCTTGGCAGTTGATGCAATCTTAATTATTTGGCTTAACATTATGGATGGAGTTGTTGTTTATCCAAAAGTAATTGAAGCTAATATTCAAAAGGAATTACCATTTATGGCGACTGAAAATATTATTATGGAATCAGTTAAAAAAGGAATGGACAGACAAGAAGTTCACGAAATTATTAGAGAACTTTCGATGGAAGAAACAAAGGAAATTAAATTGAATGGAAATCCTAACAGATTAATTGATAGAATTATAAAAGACGGTAGATTGGGACTTAAAGCAGAAGATATGGAAGGAATCTTGGTTTCTGCTAATTACACTGGATTTGCTGGACAACAAACTGAAGATTTCGTTAAGAATGAGATTGATCCGATTTTGGATAGATATAAGGATGAGATTGTTGAGGATAGGGAAGAATTGAGAGTTTAATTTGAAAAATGAAAAAAGCAAAAAAAATTTCCCTCACAAGAAGCCAGAACATGGCAAGAATAAAATCCAAAAATACAAAACCTGAAATCTATATCCGTAAATTACTTTATAAAATGGGATATAGGTACAGAGTGAACTATTCACAGCTTCCAGGAACACCTGATATTTTTATTCTGAAATATAATACGGCAATATTTGTAAATGGGTGTTTCTGGCATAGGCATAAAAATTGTAAAGTGCAACTTTTTCCTAAGACAAACACGGAGTATTGGGAAAAGAAGTTCAAAAAGAAATGTGGAGAGGGATATTGAGGTTTTATAGAAGCTTTTTGAGATGGATATTAGTGTGATTACGATTTGGGAATGTGAAATTAATAAAATGCAACGAAATGAAGAATATAAGGAAAAAAATATTTGAAAATTTTTGAAGGACAGAATCGAAAGAGTCTTTAATTATGAAGAAAAAGACATTTCAGTTCAGATGGAAGTTGCAGAAAAAAATAAGAAATATCCAAAAAAATTTAAGGAGCGAAGTAATGAAAAAGTAAAATATTATTAATTTTTCAATTTTTTTATACTTTCTTTTTAATGTTTTTCAAATTCAAATCCAAATTCTAATGAGAAATTTAAATTGGCAAAAATCATATTTGGAACAGAAAGAATATGTCAAAGCTGAAAAAGATATATTTGGAATTGGCTAAAAAGAAAGATGTTCATGCGATATATAATCTAGGTTATCTTTATATGGAGCAAGGAAAAAAATAATAGAAGGCGAAAAAGTATTATAAAATGGCTGCTGATATGGGATATGATGATGCGATGTTTAATTTGGCAATGTTTTATGATAGACAAAAAGAATTATGATAAAGAAAAAATTTTATTTAGAAAAAAATTGGCTGCAAAAAAATCAAAATGATGCAATATTTCAATTGGCAATTATTTACAGGCAAGAAGGAAATTATCAGAAGGCTGATGAACTTTATAAGCGATTATTGAAAGAAAAAAATATCAAGAAAGCGAAGTTTTCTATAATTTAGGAGTTTCTTGCTACTATCAAAATACGATGAAGCAGAAAAGTATTTTTTTGAAGGCAATAGAACTTGAAAATAACGATGATCCTGAATATAATTTAGGAATTTTTATATAAAGTTCAAGGAAATTTGCACAAGCTAAAAAAATATTTGATACCGCTTGCTCAAAAAGGTAAAAGTAGATGCGATGATAAATGTGAGGACAATCTATCGAGATGAAAAAGATTACAGCAATGCTAAAAAGTATTATAAAATGGCAATGGATAGAGGTTCACGAGAAGCGGAAGTAGAGTATAATACTATATTGATATTGGAAGAACATGGTCTATAAAATATGTGTCTGATAAACTAAGTTTTTTTATCTCGAGTTTTAGTATATTTATCTTGATAAATTCTGAGTTTGTATAGTTATAGTTATCAAATAAATCTATAATATTAATTTAATAAAAAAACAATATCTCATTTTAATAACAAGGGGATTTTTTTACCCTTGTTAAATAAAACAAATTTAGTTTATTTATTATTCAAAAATTTAAATTATTTTTTTTACAAACTTTCTTCCGCTTCTTCAATTGTTTTTATATCCTTTCTCTAACACAATATTTTTCCAAATTATTTTCTGCTAAATTTATATTATTTGAAATGCAGTTTTGGATATATTCGTAATATAATTTTAAAGTTTTTATTGAATATGAAGACAATTCTCCCTTTTAAATAAGTTTCAATTGAAGTGTAGTTTGGAGTATCGTATTTTTGAGTTTAAAGGACGACCTTTTTGAAGTAAGTTTTGGATATTTTTCTATTATTTCCTCTTCCCAATGTAAATAAATTTTTTTACTATTTTTTTGATTAATTCTTTTTTTCTTGGGGAATTTCAGGTAAATAGTTTTTGATTACTTCATATTCTTTTTGGTGCACTATATTTCATCATTCTGGCATATTTATCCTGAACAATGTTTTTCGCCACGGTGTTTTTGCTAAAATCAAGTCTTCAGATAACTTTCCAAAGATTTCATCAGGCAATGTTTCCCATTGGCTTCTTCTCATAATTTCAAATTCCTGCGGGTTATCTTGACATTCTGCCCTTCCTTCCGTATGATGCACATTTTGAAAAAAATTCCCATTCTCTTTTTAAAAATTTGTCTAATAAAACTTTCTTTTTTTACTAACTTCTATTTTCATTTTTGATTCTCCTATTTTTAAAATCCATAATTATTTTATAAAATATAATAGATATATGTTCGATAAACTAAGTTTTTGTCTTTACAAGGGGTCAAGACCCCTTGCTTCAGGATATTTTATTTATTAAATCCTAAATTTGTATAGTTATTGAATAGATCTAATATTTTTTTACATTAATCCATTGCAGGATTCAGTTTCTTAACTTTTTCGTCCTCTATTTTTGTTTTTGCACAAAAGGTCCCATAATCTTGTAAAAAAATCACTTGTTAATTGTCGTGGAACAATATTTTGATATTTCAATTCTAAAAATTACATTAGCACTTATTTCTTCAATAATTTGAAATTTTCCGATTTACTGCGCCAACTGGCAATTTTACCAATTCCTCAATTAGAAAAATACGTTTTTTTCTCCTAAAATTTTCAAATTTTTCAATGCTTTTTGAGCATCCATTTATAGAACAGCTTATACTTTTTATTTAATAAAAAAATTATATGAATTGCCTCGTTTATAAACTCAGTTTCTGCTAGTCTTGCCGCCACAATCTCATTTCTTCTCATACACCGCAAATAGTTATACTGCCCAGATTGTGCCATTTTCATACATCTTGTGGCTATTTTATTAAGCCGTATATCTTCTGGAAAATATTTTTCCAAATCACTTCTAATTTTTGTAAATTTCCCCAAATTATCCATAAAAAAATTTCTCCATTAACTGCCGTTGCAAGCGATTCTTCTGGAATCAATCTCCAATCATACAAATTTTCAGGTACCTTCACATCTCCCAAGAACTTAAAAAACCAGTCATCCATATTCAGGACTCCACGTCGTCCATCTCCAAATTCACTAACATTTAATGCTTCAAATCCTAAAAAAATTCCTTCGGCAATTCACTAAGTCTTTTTTGCAAATTCAGCCCATATTTCTCATAATCTTCCGAAGTTAGCCAAATACAGCAAGATGGTCCAAAAATCGTGATCCTGCGAAATCTCATCATCAAACCCAAAACATTCCGAACCTTCTCCCGCAAGTCCAGCCGCCATTTTTTTCAAAAAAACTTCTGAAACTCACTTTTTTTATAACTGGCAGATAAATTTCTTCAAAATATTTTTTTGAAAAGCTCCAATCCTTTAATCATTTTTTTCTCCTTTTTCAAAAATCTAAACCATTTTTTTCTTTTACAATTTCAATATTTTCCAAAATATTCTTATAATTATTACTTTCTTTTCAAAAGTCTTTTTCACAAATTTCTGCACTTTCCTCAAATAATTCCAATGCCTTTTTCGTATTCATTCTCTTCAAAAATAAAAAAAGTTGCCATATTGTTCAAAAACTGCCGCATATAAATTGTGAGATTTCCCAACTTCCTTTTCAATTAATTTTAACGATTTTTGTAAATATTTTTCAGCCTTTTTCAATATTTTTTTCACTTTCAAATAAGGCTGTACAAGATTACTCAATGTAATCGCATACTGAATTGGATTTTTCCCCAACTTTTTCCAATACTTTCAAACTTCTTTCCTGTAATTCAATCGCCTCTTCAAATCTTCCAAGCTCCTGATAAAAAAAGAGCCAAATTATTGCACACGCTCGCATAAACATAATCATTCTGAAGATTATTATCCTCATAAATCTTCATAGTATTAAGGTAAATATCTTCAGTTTCATCATACTTTTTTTCATAAATCTATAAACTTCCGCTAAATTCAAGCTGCAAGTCGCATACGGAACACTATTTTTTTCCCATATTTTTCTCAATAAATCCCTGAGCCTTCAATAAAGCATTTTTGTGCCGTATCAAATTCTCCAACGTATTTAAGCGTCCCTCCGATTTCATTTAAAATCTTAATATTCTCATCACTTTCTTCCCCAAAAAAACCTCTTGTGTAATTTCTGCCAATTCCTTTAGCACCTTGACTTCCTCCACAACATTCCCCTGCTGCATAAGTTCCTTTTCTTAAATTTGTCAATTCATTTATTCTAATTTTTTTTCAAATTCATTTAACATTTTAAATTTCTCCTTTATACTAATTTTTTTAGTTATTTGTAAAGTTTTTTTATATTGATACCTTGCTAATATAATTATTTAATTATTTAACTAATTTTCTATTATTTGAATAGATTTCATTTTTAAATTTATTACTTAATAAAAAGTTTACCACACAAAAATTATATTCTGCAATAGTTTAAATATTTTTTTATAAAATAAAAAAAGCCAGCAATTAGCCAGCCTTTATTAATAAGTTTAAATTATTTCCTGCAACTTTCAATAAATTTATCAAAAATTCTTTGCATTTTTTTCATTACCACGAACTGTCATCATTTCAGGATGCCATTGAACAGCATAAAAAGAATCTGTGATTTTTTTATTTTTGGAAAGCCTCTATTATTCCATCATTTGCCTTCGCAATCGAAGTTAATTCATTTCCTAAATCTTTTTATCATTTTGATGATGATAGGAATTTACCCTTGCTTTTTCTCCAAAAAATTTCAAATAAAAATATTGTCCTTTTCAATGTTTATATCGTGTGTTGGCAAATCTGGAAGCCATTTTTGCATATGATTAATTGTTGTGCCTGTATATTTTTACATCTTGATACAGACTTCCGCCAAAAATAAACATTTGCAATTTGAAGTCCACGGCAAATTCCAAAAAAACAGGTTTTCCAGTTTTCATAAATTCATCTAAAATTACAAGCTCAAATTCATCACGCTGCGGTGTAATGCTTCCAACCTCCTGCAGACAGTCTTCTCCATATAAAAACTGGATCAGGATCTCCCCCGCCAGTAAAAGTCCATCTAAAAACTTGTATCTGTTCCTTTATAACTTCAAGATTTTCAGTTATTGGCAAAAATAAACGGAATTCCTCCAGCATTTATGACGGCTTTGCTATAATCTACTGAAACTATTGTTTTTGTGGTCATTTAATCTGTTCGGATTTAATTCCAGCAAGTAGTGATTCCTATTAATGGTTTTCTTTTTGTTATTCATTTCCGCAATTCCCTTCTTTACTTTTTCTTATTTAAAATTTCTCACTCTTCAAAAAGTCAATAAAAATTCTTATAGGTTACCATCTCAATTTCATTTTGAGAATACCCTCTCTTTTTCAAGGCTTTTTCCACATTTCCCAGTTCTGTAACATCGTGCAATCCTGAAAGTCCAGAAACTTCTTCCCTTTCTGGCGTATAATATTCTGCAAAATCAAGCCCAAATCCAACTTTATCCAGCCCAATTTTTCCAGCCACATATTCCAGATGATTTAAAAGCATTTCCAAATTTTTATCACTTTCATTTTGACTGACAAAATTATGATAACTATTCATTCCAACTATTCCACCACGTTCAGCTAATACACAAAATCTGATCATCCGTCAAGTTTCTCATTGATGGACAAAGATTTCTCGCATTTGAATGGGAAGCAAAAAATGGTTTTTCAGAATGTTTTGCAATATCCCAGAAAGTCTTATCATTTGCATGTGAAACATCAAGTAGGATTCCAAGTTCATTAATTATTTTTACAGCATCAATTCCAAGTGGCGTAAGTCCTCTGTTTTTATCCCCGCTTTGCCCTGTCGCAAAAGCATTTGTTTCATTCCAAGTCATTCCAATATGTCGCACACCAAGCTGATACAGCAAATAAATATAGTCAAAGCTTATCCCCAATTCCAGGAAGCCCTTCAATTCCAAGCACAACTCCAAATTTTTTTATCCTTTTCATTCAAACTTTTTCCATCATTTTTAAAATCAGATGGCTCTTTTATTATTTTTATCAAATCCCTTGCATAATGCAATTCTTCAGTCATTGCCCTTAAATCTGATATTCCTCAGCATTTTCTACTTTATTTACATTCAAATAAATTACAAAAAAATTCCTCCAGAAAGTCCTCCCTTCAAAAATTTTTCCTTATATTTATTTCTTATAACATCTTTATTCCCCTTTTTATATTCCCAAAAATTATCTGTCCACACATCTGCGTGCATATCGAAAAAAACATTAATTTTTTTCCCTTCTTTCTTTATTTTTTTATTTTTAATTATTCCCTTAAAAATAATCAAGCACTTCAACCAGGCTATTAAACTTCTTATAAACTAATTTTTCAATTTCTTCTGTCGGTTTCAATTTATCTGGTACCATAATTGGAAATGTTCCGCTGCATGTGCCGCTCTTATTCCATTAAAGGAATCTTCAAATACTGCAGTTTTTCTCTGGAGATACTCCCGCTTTTTTTGCTCCTATCAAAAAAATACTTCAGGATCGGGCTTACCATGAACTACATCTTCTGCCGTTACAAAATAAGAAAAAAATATTTTTTTAGATCTTTTCCATTAATTAAAGCTTCTGCCATAAAAAAATCCGAAGAAGTCGCTAGAATCATTTCTTTATTATTTTTCCCTCAAAAAAATTCTAAAAGTTCCAACGCACCTGGCTTTTAAAGGCACTTCACTTTTTTTAGCTAATTCTAATATATGTTCCTTTACTGTCCCCATCATTTTCATCATAAGGAAATTCCTGCCCCAATGACTCTTTAAATAATATTCTCGCCTTATCATCTGTAACACCTGTTGTCTTTTCTACAATATCCTTCGTTATTGTATATCCCATTTTTTTAGCCACTTCACGCCCATATCCAACATAAATGGTTTCTGTATCAAATAGCAATCCATCCATATCAAACAAAAAAATAATTCAATTTCTTCAAAAAAATTTCTTTCCCATTATAAGTTTCTCCTTATTTTTAAAATTATTTTTCACTGTCAAGTATCGAAACCGAACGATGAGCAACAGAAGTTATCACTTCATTAAACTGCAATATTCCAACACTTAAAAAAATATTGCCACAGCCAGATGCTCCCCATCTCTTGCCAGCCCAATTTTACCACCGACACTAAGTCCATTTATAATTGCCTCAATTTGACTCATTGCTTCCCGCATCGCACCAATTACCGCACCATCGTGAGCATGCACATCTTGAATAAGGTTATTTCTTTTTGCCGCCATTAATGCGCTTTCTATAAACTTAAAACGTGATTGAGGCATTGCACCGCCAACATTTACAGTAGCTGTTCTTATTCCTTTTTTTCCTTATATTCCTTCATTAGCTTTCGTTCTTCATCTCGTGAAGAAATCGACATTTTTAATGCTATTCTGCATATTTCCACACTTTTTATTATTTTCTTCCATTTTAAAATCCTCATTTTTCGTCTTTTTTTAACTATTTTCTCCCTTAAAAAGAAGTTTAATTGCTTCCACATATCCATCTTTGCCTTTTCCATAAATTTGAGCAATACAGGCTGCAGCTGTAACTGAAGTTTTTCTAAATTCCTCTCTCTCGTGAATATTGCTCAAATGAACTTCCACTGTTGGTATAGATATTGATTTTATCGCATCTAAAATTGCATAGCTGTAATGAGTGTAAGCTCCTGGATTTATTACAATTCCATCAAAATTTCTAAAATATGCCGACTGCAGGAAATCTATAATTTTTCCTTCAGAATTTGACTGCAGAATATCTATTCTGACTTTTTTTATCTGAAAATTTTTCCTTTTTATGTAACTGCAAATACTTTCATAGTCATCATTTCCATAGATACTCTTTTTCCCTAATTCCCTAAGAAATTTAGATTAGGTCCATTTATAATCATTATTTTTCTTCATTTTTACACATCCTTGTTTTTTTCAATCTAAAGTTTTTCCCTTTAAAAGCTGTAATTATTCTCTCAGTAACCACATCCATGTCATCATCATTTTTTTATTATAATATCAGCATATTTTCTATATAAATTTATTCTTTCATCATATAATTTCCAAAGATTTTTCAATATTTTGCAAAAGAGGTCTGTTTTTCATGGTTTTCTCTTGAAATATCCTCAATCGTTCTGTCAAGAAATATAACAATTCCATTTTTCTTCAAAATATCAATATTTTCCTTTCTCTTAACAGCTCCTCCGCCAGTTGAAATAATAATTCCCTGTCTTTCAGACAATTCTTTTAAATATTTCGTTTCCAAATCTCTAAAATACTCTTCCCCTTCGTTTTGCAAAAAAATATCTGAAATAATTCTATTTTCCTTTTTCTTCCAAATATTTATCAGCATCAAAAAAAGAGATAATTAGTTTTTTTGTGACAGCCAATATCCAATCGTGCTTTTCCCGCAAGCGGGCATTCCAATTAATACTATATTTTTCATAAATCATCTACTTTCCTAATAAAATAAAGTTTTTTTGTTTCCCTTACCCTGCTCAAATTTTATAATTTATACTGAATTTTTATTTATCTATTTAGATAATACTTACAAAAATAGTAAACTATAATTTCTTAAACTGATTTTCACTTTCTGAATATTCATATCCAGCTTCTGAAAACCTATTTAATAAACTATCCTTATCAACACCATAATAATTTACCAAATCATCAAATCTGAAAAATTCATCACGTAATTTCATATTTACAAGACTATAAAGCAGCATTATATCTTTAGTTTCAAAATTTATCATTTCATCTCCTTCTCTATTTTTTTATAAAATTATTTTTACTTTTGATTCATCATTTTTCATCAATATTTTTCAATTACAACATTTTTTTACTTAAATCATCAAATAAAAGTGTAATATTCATTTCCACGTTTTTCTAGAAAATCTCCAACTCTAACATTTTCAGTTCCAAGATACTCTGTAACTTCATAAATTTCATTATAAATAGTTTCCAAAAATCCAATATCAAAAAAACAGTAAACAGTTCAGGCTCATTATCAATTCTAAAAAAAGTCTTTTTCTGGAACAACAAAATACAAAAGTTGATTCGTATCCCATATTTATTCCAAAAATAGAATATCTACGATGTTCCAGTTCATAATTTACAATCGAATATAGGATATCCACAAGAGATTCATCATATTCCAGCTCCTTCAGTCGTATGCTTTCCCAGTCAACATTTAAACTGTCAGGATTTATCCCCTTTTTTTCCCAAGCAGTTCCCTAAATCCATCTGTATAGCCTTTTTGCCATAAATTTATAAAGATAGCTATCAGAATATTTTACCAAATATTGATAATAAAAAAATCCGAAAAATGTACTGATTTTTGTTTTTCTCCGTCATTTAAGAACTCTTCTCCAAAAATATTTTTTTACAGCTTCTTCCGCTTCAAACAAATATTCCCTTCTAGCCTCCACATATTTTCAAAAAGTTATCAGTATCCAGCACTTCCGCAGCAAAAATCATCAAGTTCATTATAAATTGACAGGTCAATATGATTTAACATGTCATTTTTGCTGACTTTTTTTCTAGTTTTTAAATTTTTTTATCTTCATTAATTTCAGTTTCACTAATTTTTTTCATTTTTTTATTTCTTCTTGTTTTTCATTTGAATTTTCATTATTACTCATTTTGACTCCCACATAGTAAATTTACGTTAATAAAGGATAACGCATAATCCTTTTTTTATTATTTCAATTATTTAATTCCGACTTTATCAAGAAGTAAAAATCCTATTACTTCACCTGTTTATTTTCAATCGCCTGAATTATAAATTTAATATTTGAAATATTTTTCAAATTTTACTAATTTTTTTAATTTTTCCTTATTTTCATAAGATAGTGTTGAAAGTATCTATATAGCTGTCAAACCATTTATCATAATTCCCGTATAACTTTTCTCAATTTTTAAACTTGATTTTTGCTGAAGAGGCAGCTTTTTTTCTTATCTTTTCCCTTCATTTCCCCTAGCCTCTAAAAACTCCTTCCAATTTGTCGTATTCTTCATTTACAAGGTCTTTCATTCGTGTTGCCGACATTTTTTTATATTCCTCTTTTGAAATTTTTATCTCCGCTGCTGTACAAATAATCATAAATGTCATTAATATTTCCATCTACAGTTTTTTTCCATCCTTTTTCAGCTTCCAAATATGTATTCATATTCAAATTAAATGTTTCCAGCAGTAAATAAGTATTTGTATAAGAATACGACTGAAAAATCCCTATATCTTCTAAAAACTTCCAAATGCACTTTTTAAAAAATTTTTGGATATTCTACAACATAATCGCTATAATATGCATACATTGATCTAAAAATTAGATTTTCTATTTCCCGAAAAGCCTAGCAAATTCTCTGTCAAAAATATGAACGATTTTTCATTATATAAAGTCTTCATTACTTCAGAATATGCAGAATTTTCCAACAGCTTCTCCACTTTTCAAGGCAGCTGATGTAAAATACTTATCAAAAAATTGTCTTCTGCCTCGCATTCCCCTCATCAATTACCTCCTTATTTGTCTTTTGCAAAACCAATAGCTGCAACAACAATTATTCCTATCATTATTTTTAACATAAAAATCTTCCTCTCTTCTTAACTCTTTTTTTATTTTTTTATAATCAAATTTTTCTTTAAAAGTACAAATATTTTTTTATTTATATAATTTTTTTCTGATAATCTTTTATGAATTTCCTCAATAATTTCTGCCCCATACACTTCATTATGCCATATTTCTTCAGATTTAATTGCTTGTGAAATAAGCATCATAAGTCCATTTGCCACCTTTGTCCCTTTTTAATTTATACTTTTTCATAAGCACAGTTTCTTCAGGATTGTAAACAATATCCACGACTGCATTCACATCAATTAAATTCTTATCCTCAAGCGGGCAATTATCAACTGCAGGATACATTCCAACTGGTGTGCAGTTTACGATTAATTCAATATTTCTAAGTCCTGCAATTGATGAATAATGAATCAGTCTATCCTGATTTCTCACTTTAAAAGGATCATGTTCTATAATTGTCGCAAGAAAAAAACACTTTCAGCCCCGCTGTCAACCAATCCATTATAAATGGCTTTAGAAGCTCCGCCAGTTCCCAAAAACAAGCACTTTTTTTACCAGCAACATCAATTCCATTTAATTCCAACGTTTTAAGAAAACCAAAATAATCTGAATTATCTCCAACAAGTTTTCCATCTCTAAAAGTTACTGTATTTACCGCTCCAATTTTTTTAGCAGTTTCCGACACTTCATCAAGATACTTAATAACTTCCAGTTTATAAGGAATTGTAACATTAATCCCATTAAACTTTCCATTTCTTATATTTTTTTCATCAGTTCCTCAATTTCTCCAATTTCCCTTTCAATCATTTCATAACTCGCTTTTTTTCCCAGTCAATTCAAAAAAATATCTCATGAATTTCCTTTGAATAGCTATGTCCCAATTTTTCTCCCAATAATCCAAATTTTTTTCCATTTTCTTATTTTTCCTTCCTGCATTCTTAATATTAATTTTTTTGTAGTATCATTATTCATAAACCTGTTTTGATAATTTAATTTTTTTATTTTTTTATCTTTTTCTCAAGACATTCTGCCAGATAAGCTGTCAAACAAATTTATTTCAAAAATTTTAATCCATCCAGCTCTTCTTCTGTCAATTCCCTATATTCTCCCAGCTTCAAATTTTTATCCAGCGAAAGATTTCCCATTTTTACTCGCTTCAAATAAAGAACTTCATTATTAACCGCCTTAAACATTCTCTTCACCTGATGAAACTTCCTTCAGAAATTGTTATATAAACTTGATTATCGCCATTTTTCATGCAAATTTTTCAGAAATTACTTCAACTTTTTGCCTTTTTTTCGTTACAAAATTTTCCTCCAGCTTTATCCCGTTTTCCAAGGTTTTTACATCATTTTCACTAAGCGGCTTGGCAATTTTTACATAATATTTCTTATCCACATGCTTTTTAGGAGAAAGTAAATTATGCGACAAAAATTCCATCATTTGTAAGCAAAAAGCAAGCCTTCAGTGTCAATATCCAGCCTTCCGGCAGGAAAAAAATATCATAAGTCCTGTATTCATCATTTAATAGGGTCAACAACAGTTTTATGGCAGTTATCCTCTGTTGCAGAAATAACTCCAGCAGGCTTGTTCATCATAATATAGACAAACGGCTTGTAACCGACAACTTTATTTTTCATATTTTTATAACATCTTTATTTTCATCAATATGAATTTTTTTCCATCCTTTACAAAAAAACACCATTGACACTAATTTTTTTCTTTTTTTATGATTTCCTTAACTTCTTTTTCTCGTCCCAATCCCCGAATTTGCTAAAAAAATTTATCTAATCTCATCTAAACTCTTTCTTTCTTTTTTTATTTTTTTATTTATAAAATCCCGTTAATTTGAATATATTTCCAAATTATACAGTTTATAATTACCTAAAAATCTGTAGATAATTTGATTTTTTTCCCGCATTTCCTCAAAGCGCCATTCTTACCTTTTCACTAGACATATTTCCTTCAAAAATCAATGTAAAAATAATATTCCCAAAGGCTTATTTGCTCTTGGACGTGATTTTAAATTTACCATATTCAGCCCATATTTGTAAAAAAATTTGCAATAATCCAATTAATGCTCCTGATTCATTATTCGCACTTGTCACAATGCTTATTTTATCACTTCCGTCAATTACAGCTTCTTCATTTGAAATAATAAAAAAATCTCGTATAATTCTCCTCTTCGTTATTAATATTTTTCTTCAGTAATTCAAGTCCGTAAACTTCTTTAGTTTTCATATTAGCAATGCAGGCATTTTCCTTTTTACCTTCTGCTGCAATATACTTCCCGCTAATTGCAGTATTTGTCATACTGGTTAAGATGCCATTCATGCTTTGATAAAAACTGTGAGCATTGCATAAAAGCCTGGTCATGCGAATAAATGTTCCTTATATCTTCAATTCTGCTCCCCTTCACACCTAAAAGATTATGTGAAATTTTATGCCTAACTTCCCCAATTATATGAATATTTTTTTCGTATTAATCAAATCAATGCTGTCCCTGACTTCTCCTACAATAGAATTTTCTATTGGCAATATCCCAATATCTATGTATGAACAGCTTCCACCAGTTCCTTATGTGAATTAAAATGAAAAAAATATTTTTTTATTTTCCTCAATGCTGTCTACATCTAAATTTTTATTATTTTTCAAAAATATTCATAAGCACTTCATAGGCATACGACCCTGGAACTCCAGTATATCCTAACTTTTTATCCTTCAAGTCCAAATCATTTACATATTTAGTTGAAATTCCTATTTTAAATTTTTGATATTCCTTGCTTGAATCCATAATATCCTTCAAAAATTAGTTCAATATAATGATTGAGTTCCTTATTTTTCACTCTTTTTCAAATTTTTTTGAACAACTTCCTTTTCCCGTTCCTCATCAAAGATTCTTTTTCCCAGTCTGTTTCTTAAACTGTGCTACTTCCTGCACAATTTCCAGTCTTTCCTCCAGCAATTCCACCAGCTGGCTGTCTAATTTATCAATCTTTTTCCCGAATTTTCCCCAAATCTAAATTTTTATTTGTATTCATCTGTCTTTCCTTTTTTTATTTTTTTATTTAAAAAACAAGTCGTTTTATTATACCATAACTTTTTTTAATTTTTTTCTTTAGATTACTTTAGAACTGAACCTCCCACGACTAAAGTCGCAGGGGTTCTAAAATCTTTAAAATTATTTAAAAATTTTCTAGAAGTTTGATAGTTCTACACTACCCTTATTCTTTTAGGCGTGTTCAGCTCGCCTCTATTGTATAGAACTGTTAAGTTCACAACTTTACTTTTTCTTAATATGTTTAATGCTCCATTACAATCTACATTTATGAGTTTTTCCTGCGCTTGTTTGATATAGTCCTCTTTTTATCCTTTTTTTCCACTGAATATATATTCTTTTTGATTTTTCTTTATCATATATTGGAATTTCATCTCCATCAAAGAAACTTGCTTTTGATGTATAACTCTCTTCTTGCAGTTTAAATTCTATTCCATATAGTTTACATAAATATATTAATTTATCTCTTAATTTTTCCATATGGTATATTTACAAAGTTTTGATTATTTATACTTCCTATATTTGAATTTCTTTGAAAAATCTTCATTATATCCTAGAACTATTCTTCCTATATCATTATTAAGACAATAATTTATTATCATTCTTGCTACTTTTGAAAGATAATCATTTATACGATTATTTCTCTTTCTAGTTATTCTCTTTTTGCCTTAATGTTGTTCGGGAGGTCTTTTGCTTATCTTTAATGCTTTTGCAATTTTGCATTTGTCTTGTTATAGTATTGATTAATAGATTTCAATTTTTCTACCATCTATTATGAATGAATCTCCATTATTAGTTACACAAGTACAAAAGATTGTCTATACCTAAATCAATTCCTAGTGCATTTTTCTTTATTTAATTCCCTTTGAACTTCTTCTACCTCATATGTATATTGAACTTCAAAAGTACCTAGAATGTTGTTTTGGTATTATTCTAATCTCTTTTATTTTCTTGTCTTTTTAATACTGGTGGTAGTTTTATTGCGATTTCCTTATGTGTCTTTCTAAATGAATTTGAATAAGGAACTATCAGCATACCATCTTTTAATCTAACAAATCCTATAACAAGAGTTGTAAATCCATCTTTAGCAAGATAATTAGGTAATTTTTATTTTACCATTATATTGACCATTCTTAGCAAGTTTTAAAAGTCCAAAAAATGATTTAAAACTTCCATCTACTTCTTTTTAGAATTTGTTGAGCCATATTAGAATTTAATTTCTTGTAATTTTCACTATTTTTTTAAGCATTTTATAGTTTTCATTATAACTTAAATACTTTTTCTTATTAAAAATAATACTGTCTAATATTATATATAGCTTCATTAGTTAAGTTCTTGGCTATATGAGATAAATATTTTAAATTCCTAAACTCCTTTTTACTAAGATGTTTTTACCTGTTGTTTTAAAGTTAAATACATAGATATCACCTCCTTTTTCATCAGAGATATTATACCATGTATTCTACATTTTATCTGTCAAAAAAAGTAATATTTTTTTATTTATTTTTAAATATTTTTAAAGTTATAAAATTATCATAAATATTTCTTTGATAAGTAAATTATACTAAAAATCAGTAAAAAAAGCAAGAATAGTTTAAAAATTAATACAAAAAGGGAACTATTATTAACTATTAATTAAAAATAACTCCCTTTTTATTTTTATTTTAAAATTGTAATTAAATTTTTGTATCCTGCTATTATATTGCTTAAATCAAAATTATTTTTTTCAATATAATCTTCAACAATATAATCTTCAACTTCAACAGGTTCAATATTCCAGATTTCTTTTGCATATTCGGCAATAGTTCTGTCTGAACTGAATTTTCCAGCATTTGCAATATTTTTTTAAGCGCTTTTCTAGTCCATTCTCTTTTATCTTTAAATTGTTTTTTTGAAGTCTGTCTTGCGCTTCCCTGTATGATGCGAAATCTTTTAATAGGAAATACACGTCTGGACGTGAACCATCTACTCCATATAATAATGAATTTTTGTAATTCTTTAAAGATTCCTGTATGATTATCATCATAAGTTCCGTCACCCTAATTGATCGATAACTTTTTTTAAGTCCTTCCACATTATTATATTCATCAAATGGATTGTATCCTCCACGTTCTTGATAACTTTCAACTTCTTGTGCAGAAAGTCCAAATATAAATGCATTTTCAAGTCCAACTTCTTCAACAATTTCCACATTTGCTCCATCCATTGTTCCAAGAGTCAATGCACCATTTAACATAAATTTCATATTACCAGTTCCAGATGCCTCTTTACTTGCTGTAGAGATTTGTTCTGATACATCTGCCGATGGGAATATTTTTTCTGCAAGTGAAACTCTGTAGTTTTCAAGGAATACAACTTTAATTTTTCCATTAATTTCAGAATCGTTATTTACTTTTTCAGCAACAGCATTGATTAATTTGATAATTCCTTTTGCACGTCTATATCCAGCGGCTGATTTGGCTCCAAAGATAAATGTTCTTGGTTCAACGTCTAAATATGGATTTTCTTTTTAATTTATTATAAAGATCCATAATATGAAGCACATTTAATAATTGTCTCTTATATTCATGCAGTCTTTTAACTTGAATATCAAAAGATAGAATGAGGATCTACTTCAATTCCTGTAGTATCTTTTATATATTTAGCCAATTTTTTTCCTTATTATGCAGCTTAATTTCAGAAACTCTGTTTAAAAACATTATCGTCATCTAAATATTGTTCCAATTTTTTTAAGTTCATACAAGTCTGTAATCCATTTATCTCCAATTAATTCTGTAATTAATGTGGCTAATTCTGGATTTGATTTTTAATAGCCATCTTCTTTGAGTGATTCCATTTGTTTTATTTAGGAATTTTTCAGGATATAATTCATTCCATTCTTTTAATTCAGTATTTTTAAGAATTTCTGTATGTAATTCAGCAACTCCGTTTACTTTGTGCGAACCTACGATTGCAAGCCATGCCATTCTAACTTGCCCGTTTCCAATAATCGACATTTTATTGATTCTTTCCCAGTCTCCAGGATATTTTTTTCCTGTAATTCTGCAACAAATCTTCTATTAATTTCTTCGATAATTTGGTAAATTCTTGGCAATAATGGCTGAAATAATGAAATATCCCATTTTTCCAATGCTTCTGACAAGATTGTATGGTTTGTGTAAGCAAATACATTTTTACAAATGTTCCAAGCTTCATCCCATCCTAATTTTTCCTTATCCAGGAAAATTCTCATTAATTCAGGAATTGCAACTACTGGGTGAGTGTCATTTAACTGAATTGCCACTTTTTCTGCAAATTTAGAAAAGTCATTTCCAAATACAGATTTATACCTTCTGATAATATCTTGCAATGAAGCTGACGTAAAGAAAAATTGCTGTTTCAATCTTAACAGTTTTCCATCTTTTTCAGTATCGTTTGGATATAATACTCTTGAAATATCTTCTGCTTGAACTGCTTTTGCAGAAGCTTGTAAATAAGTTTGATCATTAAATAATTTTAGGTCAAATCCTTCAGGTGATCTGGCTTCCCACAATCTCAATGTATTTACTGTGTCATTTCCATAACCGATAACTGGCACATCATAAGCCACAGCGTGAACTGTTTCAGTATTTACACGTTTAAAGTATTCTTTTCCAAATTCGTCACGATGAACTTCGATTTGTCCTCCAAATTTTACTTCAAATACTCTGTCCATTCTTTTAATTGACCAAGGGTCGCCATATTTTGTCCAGTCATCTGGATATTCCACTTGGAATCCATTTTCAATTTTTTGCTCAAACATTCCATATTTGTATCTAAGTCCATATCCATGCCCTGGTAATGATAATGTTGCAAGTGAATCTAAAAAGCAGGCTGCAAGTCTTCCAAGTCCTCCATTTCCAAGTCCTGCATCCATTTCACGATCTTCAATTTTATTAATATCTACGCCCAATTCATTTAATGTTTCTCTAATAACGTCATTGATTTGCAAGTTGATTAGGTTGTTTCCCATAAATCTTCCCATTAGGAATTCTGCTGAAAAAGTAGTACATTTGCTTTTTACCTGTTTTTTTAGCATAAGTCTTTTTAGTATTGTACCATTTTTCCATTGCATAATCCAAAGCTACTTTTGAAACCGCATTATATAACTCAAATTCATGAGCTTCTTCAAGAGTTTTTCCATATTGCCTTCTCAGTTCCCTAAGAATACTGTCCTTCAATTCAGCTTTATTAATTTCCATATCTCCTCCTAAATATTTTTATTTACCATTTTCACTTTACCACTTTTTTTAGCATTATTTCAATAGTTTTTGACAAATTTAATTACATTTATCTATTTTTAATTTTGTATATCAAAATACTTATCTCATCGGATTAATTGCCGTAAGTTCCCACTTATAAATTCCTTCATCCTTTTTAATGCTGCATCATAGCCAATATATACATTTTTTTAGCCGTTTTATTTACTGGAGTAAGTTTATATCTGTACATTAGCGGAACTTCCACCGCCTGTCCGATATAATATTTTTTTGCCAGTTTTTAAATGCTTCTGCTTTATAATTTGGAACTGTCAATGATTTTTCACCTAATATTTCTGCCATTAGTCTATCGTTTTCTTCTGATACGAAACGTGAATAATTAAGTTGAGACTTTTCTTCCTGCTGAACTAGTTGGATCTAGGGTTGTTCCAACTCCCATGCTCCAAAAATACATCTATATCTTTAGAATCTCCTTCCACTTTTTTTCATAAAAAAATTTTTGGAAAAGCCAGTAATCTTCCTGATGTAAGAACGGCTTTTTATTCCTATTTTTTTCCAGCTTTGAATATAATTTTGCGCAAGCGGCTCTGCCACATCTCCGCCAGACATAAATGCCATCTTTATTTCAAAAGGTTTTCCATTTTTATCTTCACGGTATCCATCTCCATTTACATCCTTATATCCCGCTTCATCCAGTAATTGCTTTGCCTTTTTCAGGATTATACGGATAACCCTTTTAAATCCTTTGGAAAAATATTTTTAAAAACAGGGGAATTGATGAAGTCGCTTCCTGTCTTAATCCAAAATAAAATGCCTGCGCTATTTCTTCAACATTTATACCATAAGCAAGAGCTTGACGTAATCTCACATCTGCCATCTTGGCATTTGGATCTGTCACATTTTTCTCCTTTTGCCTTGTCATAATGCCCCTAATTTAAACGACAAATACGAATAATACAAATCCTGTTGTCCCAAAGTTTCTATATTTTTTTCAAGTCTTTATAATTATTATACAAAGAATCAGGCATACTCATTACATAGTCATATTTTCCCAGTCTTTAATGCCGCTACTATAGATTGTGAGTTTACCACTTGTAATATTGCCTTGTTAATTTTTAGGCTTTCCTCTGTAATAATATGGATTTGCCGTAAATTCTAGACTTTCTCCACGTGAAACTTTTCGTAAGATTATATGGACCTAATGTTACTGGTTTTTACCCTGATTTTTATCCGATGAAATCAAGTCTTTTATTGGCACATCCTTTTAAATAATGCTTTTCGGTAATGCATTTCCAATTAAACCATTTCCAACTGCATAGATACTTTTGTCCCAATTGCGAGAAATGAAATTTCCACTGTTTTATTATCTATTTTTTTATTCCTGAAAATACTTTTTGGGCGCTTTCCACTATGGTATTCCTTCATTCCAACGATTTTTTTGACTTTCCTCTGTATATCTCACACCTGGATAATCCTTTATTTCCCACAACTTTCATAGGCATATATCACATCATCGGCAGTCAAGGGCTGCCCATCCGACCATTTTATTCCATCTTTTATTTTTATTGTAGCTTTTTTTTATTTTTTTGCGTCAACTTTAAGAGTAGCGGCTCCTGTATCTGTTATTTCAAAAATTTTTCATCAACTTCAAATATTCCTGAACTTAAAAAAATGTTGAAATAATATCGCCATCATAACCATCTGTATAAAGCACTTCATTAAAAACTCCAACAAGCGGATCATCCTTTACCATCGCCACTTGTAAAGTTCCACCTTCTATTGCAGGCTCATTATTTGACGTTTTTTTATTGGAAATAATGATAAATTCAGTTTTTGCACCAGGCATTTCACTTCTCTTTTTACCTGGACTGCACGACATTGCGAATATTAACACTAAAAAAACGTTATTATCAACTTTCCACTTTTTTTCATACTTAGATTCTCCTTTTTCTAAAATTTTTATCCTCTTCTTTGTTTTGCATCAGCTGCCCTATTTAAAGCCTGATCCAACATAATTTATGCAAAGCATCATAATCAAAATTAATATTGAAGCTGGAAGCCATATCCACAATTTTGTCGACAGCACTTCGGGATCTGCTGCATAACCAACTAATGTCCCAAGACTCGGTGTGAAAGCGGCAACCCAAATCCCAGAAAAGCTAAGCCCTGTTTCAATCCCAATATTTCCAGCAAATCCCAATGTCAATTCCACAATTATAATTGAACTTAAATTAGGCAGTATTTCTCTGAAAATTATTGTCAAAATCCTTTGTTCCCATAGTCTTTTGAAGCTAAAACATAGTCTTTTTTACTTTCTGAAAGTGCCTTGCTTCTAATAAGACGTGCTGATCCAACCCAGTAAAATGCACTCATTATAAGAACAAAAGTTGTAATTGTATATTTTGGAACAATTGTAACAAATACAATGATTATCATAAGTGTCGGTAAAAATTGTAATAAAGTCAATAATTCTCATTATTACATTATCCACCCATTTTTCCATAATATCCTGCTATTAAACCTAGAAAATATCCCAATTCCTGAAGTTAGAAATAGTTGTTGCAAAACCAATAATAATCGAATTTCTTGCTCCTAGTATAAGCTGTCCAAGTATTGAACGTCCTCCAGAATCAGAACCTAGCCAAAAATCCCTCTTTCATTGGAATGGCATACTTATCAAGCAGACTTATTTTTCATAATTTCATCCTGATTTGCAAAAAAAGCGATCCAATAAAAATTATTCCAAAAAGAATTACAAGAATAATAAGCGAAGCAAGTGCCAGTTTATCCTTTAATATCTCCCTTGCAATAACACTAATTCCAGTTGGCTTGTTATCACTTTTCTTAATATTTTCAAAATCTTCTGTTTTTCTATTATTTTCCCTTTAAAATTTCATTATTAGACATTCCTTCACCACCTACTCTATTCTAATTCTAGGATCAACAATACTAAGAATAATATCTGAAAAGCAAACTTCCAAGCAATGTTAAAAAAATCCAAAAAGCAATATTAATGCAGTAACAACGCTGTAATCCCGTGTTATAATTGAATTTACAAACAGTCCTCCCATTCCAGGATAACTGAATATTTTTTCAATAAAAATCGAACCTCCCAAAAGTCCTGTTATCGAATAACCAAAAAAAGCCGCAATTGGTAAAATCGAATTTCTGAAAATATGTCTAGAATAAACCTTATTTTCAGGCACTCCCTTACTTTTCGCCGTTTTTACATAATCCAGATTCTTAGCATCAATCACTTCATTTCTCAAATACTGCACAATCCAAGTTGTTCCCAGCAATGCATACGTAATTGCAGGCAATATTATATGATAAATCCTGTCAAGAATCTGACCAAAAGTTCCAGTATGAAGCCCAGCTGTCACTGAACCAGTTGTCGGAAACCACCCAAGCGTATATCCAAAAAACCAGATCATTATAAGCGAAAGCACAAAAGTCGGTATCGCATAGCTCACATAGTTATAAAATGTAACACATTTATCAAGCATTGAGTTTTGATAACGTCCAGCAAGCATTCCAAGCGGTATTGCAATGCAATATGTCAGAATAAGGCTAAGCAGCGACAAAATAAAAGTATTTACTGCACGTTCTCCAATAAGCGTCTTTACAGGAACGTTATAAGTATAGCTCATTCCCAAGTTACCGGAAAAAGCATTTTTTAGCCATCTTACATACTGAATATGCCAAGGATCGAGTAACCCTGCCTTTCTTCGCAATTCTTCAAGTGCCGCAGGATCAGTTTGCGGTGTAATTAGCCCAGTAAACGGATCTCCTGGCATAAGTTTTGCCAAAATGAAGATTAATACACTAAGTATGAATAATTGCGGTATCATAACAAGTATTCTTCTTAAAACTGTTTTTCCACATTGATTATTTGCCTCCTTTTTCACTATTTTCATTATTTCTCAAATTTTTTTATCTTTAAAAGCAACAAAATGTGTATCTGTCAATTTTTTTCAGATCAAAGACACGTCCATTTTCATCATAATATTTTTTTCATTTTGCTAAATATTCCCTTTTCAATTTCTAGCCGTCTTCTCTTATTTTCTGTCCGTTTTTTTCTGGATGTATTTCTGGAATCGCCGCAATTAGCCGCTTTTGTATAAAAAAAGTGTTCAGGATTTTTTTGTAAATATCATTTTTCTCCAGTTTCCACAAATCTTCCGTGATACATTATAAACATATAGTCACACATATGCTTTACAACTCCTAAATCATGGGAAATAAAAAGATAGCTAAGTCCAAACTGCTCCTGAATATCCTTCATATAATTCAATACTTGCGCCTGGACTGACAAATCAAGTGCTGACACAGGCTCATCTGCAATAATCAGCTTAGGCTTTGTCGCAACAGCCCGTGCAATCCCTAGCCTTTGTCTTTGCCCGCCAGAAAATTCATGTGGATATTTAAAAATATCTTCTCTGTTCATTCCTACAATTTCCAGCAGTTCCGATACTTTCCTTTTTTCTTCATCTGGCGTCAAATTTTCAAAATTTCTCAAAGGTTCTGAAATTAAATCAATTACTCTTTTTTTAGGATTTAAGCTGGATAACGAATCTTGAAAATATTATTTGCACATTTCTATTATATTCACTTCTTCTATTTCTAAATTTTCTGTCAATTTCCTTCCCTCATAAATAATCTTTCCACTTTTTTTATTTTTTTCCAGCCCAATTATCGCCTTTCCAATTGTAGACTTTCCAGATCCCGATTCTCCCACAAGTCCATAAGTCTTTCCTCTTTCAATAGTAAAACTGACTCCATCTACAGCATAAACATAATCAATTATCTTATTAAAAAAATCCTCCACGAATAGGATAATGAACTTTTAAGTCTTTTACTTCAATAAAACTCATATTTCTATTTTTTTCCTCTCTAAATTTTTTTAAAAATTTTTTTACTTTTAAAATTTACTTCTCAAAATGAAAAGTTTTTTTCCAGCAGGTACATCTTACAAAAATGCCCTTCTTCAACTTCATGCAGCTTTGGATTTTTTTCATGTTCATTTTCCTTTATCCAAGGGATTCTTTTAGAAAATCGGCAGCCTGTTCTCTCCATTTTAGTTATTGATGGAACAATTCCCTTAATTACATGCAACTTTTCATTTTCACTGTCAAGCTGTGGAATCGAACTTAAAAGTGATCTTGTATAAGGATGCTTTGGATTGTCAAACAATTCTTTCACATTGGCAATTTCTACAATTTCTCCAGCATACATAACCGCCACTCTGTCTGCCATTTCTGCAACTACACCCAGATCATGAGTAATTAATATAATCCCAGCATTTATCTCACTTTGCAAAGTTTTTAGCAAATCCAGTATCTGTGCCTGAATTGTAACATCTAGTGCCGTTGTTGGCTCATCAGCTATAATAACTTCAGGCTTACATGAAAGCGCTATTGCAATTATAACCCTTTGCCGCATTCCTCCCGATAATTCATGTGGAAATTGTCTTGCTATACGTTCAGCATTTTTTATTCCAACGTGATTTAACAGCTCAAGTACACGTTCTTCCCTTTCCTTCTTAGATAGTTTAGTATGATAAATCATCCCTCTTCAATCTGATCTCCAATCCTCATAAGCGGATTAAGAGCCGACAATGGATCCTGAAATATCATCCCAATTTTATTCCCACGAATCTTGTTATATTCCTCCTCCCCAATTTTCAAAAGATTTCTACCTTCAAAATTTATTTCTCCCTCCAGCTTAGTGTTATTCGGATTATGAAGTCCAATAATGGAAGTAGCAAGCGTACTTTTTCCCACATCCGATTCTCCCACTATTGCCAGTATTTCATTTCTTCAAGTTTCAATGAAACATTGTCAACAGCTGGAAAATATTCATCTTTTATCCGAAAACTCGTAATAAGATTGTTAATTTCTATTAACGTTTCAGCTTTCTCCATATTCATCTCCTTCAAAAACTTTTTTTAAATTTATTTCATATCCATATTGTAGCACAAAATCAAATTTTTTTACTCATTTTTTTAATTTATAATTGACATTTTTAAATTTTTGAATGTATAATGCTTTTAGAGTTTAATAATTTAAATTAAAAAAATTTTTTAATATGCGAGTGTGGTGGAACTGGTAGACACGCTATCTTGAGGGGTAGTGACTCCTGGTCGTACGGGTTCAAATCCCGTCATTCGCACCATTATAATAATATTTATAAAAAAATTTAATATTCTATGCGAGTGTGATGGAATTGGTAGACATGCTATTTTCAGAGGGTAGTGGCAGTAGCCGTACGGGTTCGACTCCGTCACTCGCACCATTTTTTTATAAAAAAACATCTGAATGATTTTCATCAAAACAGATGCTTTCTTATTTTAAAAAAATTTATTTCTTTTTTTATTTTTCTTCTTCATCAATCTTAGCTTCCATCAGCATAATCAAATAATCAAGTTCCAATTCCCCACGTTCTGCTATCATATTAAGATTTGCTATTTTAGACATCATCATATATTGAACAGAATCCAGAAGTTTTTTTGTATTCTGGAGAAATCATCGGCATATATTCCTTAATATAAGGGTATTTCTTAATAACATCTCCTATTACAGTTTTTCCACTCAAATTATACTTGCTCTTAAATTCCTCTTTCATTTTTGACTCCTTATTTTCTTTTTTTATCAAACAAAAATATTTTTGATTAACAAAAATTATTTTATCATATTTTTCACTAAAAAAAGTGTGACAAATAGCACACTTTTTCTAAATAATTTTCTTTTTATTATTTTTCTCCCCATACTTCATCAACAACTTCCTTAATAAATCTAAGCTTTGCCCATTGCTGTTCTTCTGTAAGATGATTTCCCTCCTCTGTTGAAGCAAATCCACACTGTGGACTTAAATAAAGTCTATCTAGCGGAACATATTTTGATGCTTCTTTTATACGAGCAATCACAGTTTCTTTTTTTCCTCTAAAGTCGGATTTTTTTAGAAGTTATAAGCCCCAATACAACTTTTTTTATCCCCAGAAACTTTTTGCAAGCGATTCAAAAGTTCCAGCTCTTTCTGTATCAAATTCCAAATAATAAGCATTCACATCTTCTTTTCCAAAAAGTTCATCAGCAATTTTGTCATATCCACCTTGTCCAAACCAAGTCGAAGCATAATTTCCACGGCAAACATGCGTATTAATTACCAAATCTTCTGGATTATTTTGAAATACTCTATTATTTATATTTAAAAATCTTTCTGCAAATTCACGCCTAATAACTTCCTTATCCCTGTCACTTTTTTTCAATAAATGAAGCAATAAAGTTGTCATCAACAAGACATCCCCAAGTACAGTCATCAATCTGCAAAGTTCTAAGCCCTTCATTATACAAATCATTTATTACTGTTTTGTAAGCATTTACAATATCATCTTCTAATCCTTTAAAAATCAGGATAAACTTTAAGAAGTGCCTCAACATGCTTATCTTCCCTTACTAATTCCGCATAAAAACTGTGCTGGAGCTGGTATCGTAAATCTAGCTTCCACACCTTTTTTTATCTTTTACCAAATCTCGCAAAAAAATATAAAATGCTTTTACAAACGGATGATTTTCCCCACTAATTTTTTTCCAGTAACAATCGCAGTATCATCACGAGTTACAACTCCATTAAATTCATATCCCTTATCAGCGTGAATATGTCCAATTCCATTAAATCCCCAGAAGAAATCCAAATGCCAGTAACTTCGTCTAAACTCTCCATCAGTAACACTTGTATATCCAAGTTCAATTTGCTTATCCACAATTTTTTAATTTCTTCATTCTCAATTTTTTTGTCAATTCTTCCTTGTCAATTTTTCCCTTTTTCAAAAATCATTTCTAGCCTTTTTCAATCTTTCAGGTCTTAAAAAGCTTCCTACTGTATCATGTCTATGAGGTGCATTTATTGTACACATATTTATCAGCTCCTTTATTTATTATTTATTTATAAATTTTTTTATATTTTTTTATATTTTTTTAATAATATTTCTATAATCTACTTTTCACAATTTTTTTGTAGCTTCAACAAGATTTTTCCAAACTCTTTACAGTTTCTGTAATTCCTCTTGTCTTTAATCCACAATCAGGATTTACCCATAATTTTTCTTTTTCCAATTTTTAACCATTATTTCTAAAAGCTGCTACAATTTCTTCAACTGAAGGTACTCTAGGAGAATGAATATCATAAACTCCAGGACCTACTTCTGTTTCAAAGTTATTTTCTTTTAGGAAATCAAGAATTGTCAATTTTGATCTTGAAGCTTCAAATGTTATAATATCGGCATCCATATTGTCAATGTCTTTTTATTATATCTTCAAATTGGCTATAGCACATATGTGTATGAATCTGCGTATCAACTTTTACTCCGCTATGGCAAAGTCTAAATGCCTTCAATCCCCAATCAAGGTATTCTTTATGCCAATCTTCTTTTTCTTAACGGTAATTTTTTTCCCTAAGTGCGGCTTCATCTATCTGAATTATTTTTTTATTCCTGCTTTTTCTAAATCAATACTTCTTCTCGTATGGCAAGTCCAATTTGAAATGCCATTTCGCTTAATGAAATATCTTCTCTTGGAAATGACCAGTTTAATATTGTTACAGGTACTGTAAGCATTCCTTTAACAGGCTTTTTTTAGTTAATTTCTGAGCATATTCAGAATATAGAACTGAAATTGGTTTTGTTCTTTTCACATCTCCAAAAAAATTATTGGCGGTTTTACATCTTGTTCCGTAAGACTGAACCCACGCTTTTTTTCTGTAAATATATATCCTGCCAGATTTTTCTCCAAAAAAATTCAACCATGTCATTTCTTTCATACTCTCCATGCACAAGCACATCAAGTCCAATTTTTTTCCTGCAATTCAATACATTCTTTTTATGAAGTTAAATACATTTTTATCATATTCTTCTTTTGCTAATTTCACCTTTTTCTAAATTTGCTTCTATTTAGCTTCACTTCCTTTGTTTGCGGAAAAAGAACCTATTGTAGTTGTTGCAAGTAAAGGAATATTCAACTCTTCCCTTTGAATTTTCTGTCTTTTTCTTTCTTGCTCCCTCTCTTACAAAAATCACTATCTTTCAATTTTTTTAACCGTATCTCTAACTTCCTTATCTTCCATTCCTTTTTCAGAAGTTATAATTTTTTTGATTTTTTTACATAAAATTCATTTTTCCTGTACTTTTTTTCCAACGAATTTTCCCAAAGAACTTGACTCAATTCTCCCAACTCTTTTTAATTCTGATAATTTTTTTCCTCAGCAAACGAGAAATGTCTTAATATATTTTCTGATAATTTTTTTCATTTCTCAAAGTATAAGGCACATGAAGCAGTGAACAAGATGTCGTTATTACTATATTTTTAACTTTTCCTTTTTAAATTATTCAATATATTTAAAAACTTTTTTTATAGTCGCATTTCCAAATATTTTTTTCCCATTTACAATTCCTGCAAATAATATTTTTATCTTTTGGAAATCCCTTTTCAGTTATTAATTTCTCAGTTTGTCTTCCTTCAGCAAAAATCAAGACCTATCCCATCAAAAATCAAGTTTTGTTATTGTCTTGTAGCAATCTCTCACATCTCCAAAAATATGTTTGAAGCAATACTTTTACATCTTTCTTATTCTTCAAAAATTTCTGTATAAATTTCTTCAAACAATTTTTATATCTTCTTCTGTCTGATCTGTTACTAATTGCGGCTCTTCAATTTGAATCCACTCGATATTTTTTTCATTACATTTTTTTCAGTAATTCTACATAAACATTTACAATATCAGCTAAATATTCTTTTTTTCTCTTTATTTCCTATTGTTTTTAGCTAATTTATAAAATGTAAATGGTCCAATTACTGACGGATGAGTACTCACTCTAATTTTTTTAGCCTCCTCAAGTTCATTAAATATCTTATCTGCATTTAATTTAATCTCTGCATAATCATCTAGTTCAGGAACCATATAATGATAATTGGTATTGTACCATTTTCTCATTGAAAAGAGCTTTTTACATCTCCTTTTTTTCCCCTTGATAACCTCTCGCAATTGCAAAATATGTATTCAGTTCATTCAATCCTAAATCTTTATAATGTTTTGGAATCGCATTCAATAAAATTATTGTATCCAGTATTCCATCATAAAATGAAAATGTATTTCCCGGAATAAATGAAATTTTTTTCTTCCTTCTGTTTTAACCACTGGTCTTTTCTAAAGCTTTTCCGCTATTTCCAAAAGTTCATTCTCTGTAATTTCATTTCTCCAATATTTTTTTCTATCGCAAATTTTAATTCTCTATTCTCCCCAATTCTAGGGTATCAATAATCGCCGTTTTTCATAATTTATCTCCTTTATCTATTTGTTACACTAATAATATTTCTAATTATTTTTGATAAAATTATTATATACAAATATATTATTTCTGTAAAAATACATTTATTTTTTTAGTTTGCTATAATTTTTATTTATATCAATTTTTTTATGAAAAAACTGTACTAAAATTTACAATTCTAATCCAGTCTTTTTATTTCAGTTTTTTTCAAAAAATAATTTTTTTAAAAAACTTTACAAAAATTTCCGTATATTTCAAATGCTCCTTCAAAGCCTCAACATAAACTTTCCCATAAACACTAAGTTCAATATTTTTCTGCATTATAATCCCAACTTTCATATATTCATCAACTTCCAGCGGTCTTGCAATAATATTTTCTCCATTCAGCTCTTTACTAATTATCCCAGTACTCACAGTATACCCATTAAGCCCAACTGCCAAATTAAACAAAGTCGCCCTGTCCCTAACTTTTATATTTTTATCCCTGTCAATCGTGCTAAGTATTTCTTCCGAAAAATAAAATGAATTGTAATCCCCCTGCTCAAACGACAAATATGGATATTCCTTCAAATCTTCAAGACTAATGCTTTCTTTTTTTGCCAAAGGATGATTGAAACTAATAAAAACATGCGGCTTCGCAGTAAATAATTCAATAAATTTCAAATTATTTCTTTTTATCATTTTCTCAATCACAGTTTTATTTGCCCCTGAAGTATACAAAATCCCAATTTCACTTTTTCTCTTGCTCACATCTTCAATAATTTCATTAGTCTGAGTTTCCCTAAGCGTAAAATCATATTTATTTTCTCCAAACTTTTTAATCACATCCACAAAAGCATTCACGCAAACGAATAATGCTGTGTAGATACTGAAAAAAATGCCGAGTTATCTTATTCCCTTTCTTATACTCCTCTTCCAGCAAATCCATCTGTTCCAAAACCTGCCTTGCATACCCCAAAAATCTATCTCCCTCAAGAGAAACAATCACCCCTTTATTCGTTCTGTTAAAAAAATTGACACATTCATTTCATCTTCCAATTCTTTTATAGCCTTGGTCAGTGCTGGTTGAGAAACAAAAAAGTTCTTTTTGCAGCATCACTCAATGTCCCTTTTTTTCAGCGACTGTAACTACATATTTTAACTGCTGTAATGTCATTTTTTTCTCCTTCCATAATTTTTTACCCTAAATTATTCCCATTTAAACTACAAATTGGTTATAAATTTCTTCGCAAAAGATTAAAACACTCTATTAGAAAATAATATAAAATATAATTTCTTTTTTTAATTTAATATTACTTAAAAATAACTTCTATAATATAATAAAAAAGCCAGCTTCAATGCCGACTCTTTATTTTGTAAAAAAATATTTATTCTACAACAAAGAGTCGAGAACCCCTTTGTTAAATTTATCAAATATTTTTAATATTTCCCTTATAATTTTTCAAATATTCCGAAAGCGAAGTAGCTTTTACGCCCTAAAAACTTTTTCAATATCATTAGAAATTCCAGATTGTTCGCCATGAGCGATCGCAGTATAAGTCGAAACCCAAGAATCATATTCCCATTGCTCAGCCTTCCAAATTTTTACGACTTTCATAAGCTTCTTCCACAGTTTCATCAATATACTTAATTTCTTTTCCAAAATATTCGCTCACAATTTTTTTACAATTTCATTCATTGTAAGTTCCTCAGAGTCTGTCATATTCAAAGTTTGATTTTTCCCATTTTTGGATTTTTCCAAAATTTTAGCAACAACTTCCGAAACATCTGAACGAACAACAATAGAGACTTTCCCATTCCCCGCAGGTCCTTTTATTTCTCCATATTCTCTACACATATCCACAAAGAAATCCGCATAAAAATTATCTCTCAAAAATGTATATTTAAACCCTTTTTCTTTAATATACTCTTCAGTTGCATAATGATCTCTTCCCAATGTAAATACAGAATTTTTTTGAAGCATCGTAAAACGAAAGATACACAATGTGCGAAACTTTTGCCATTTTAGCCGCATCAATAAAATCCTTATGTTGCTGAACACGATTAGGATTTTTCCGAGCCAGACACCATAAAAAAAGCACATCAATTCCCTCTAACGATTTCACAGTATCTTCTGATTTATCATAACTTGACTTAAAAAAACATTAGAAAATCCCATTTTTCAGCCTTTTCTTTATTTCTAGCCAAGTTTCTAACTTCTATTCCATTTTTCTTACATAATTTTGAAACAATTCCACCTAAGTGTCCTGTCACTCCAGTTACTGCAATTTTAGTCATTTTAATATCGCCTCTTATGTTTTTATTCTTTTTATTTTACATTTTCCATTTAGAATCTATTGAAATTATTGAAGTTGGCATTCCTACAATTTGAATATCAAATTTTAAACTTGTTTCCACTTTAGAAGAAGCATTATGTATTCTAAATGTAAATTGCCAACCATTATTTAAATACAGTTCCAAAGTATTTAGACTACCTGGTTTAAAAATCCAGACTAACTATTCTGTTCGGTAAAATAACAATCGGTATTTCTATTTTTTTCTTTTTTTATATACCCTTCTTGATTTAATGTGCCATATAAGTTATAACTTTTGCACTCTTGTAATTCTTTTTAGTATCAATACTAATAACTTTATAAAAAAATCAAACTTTCCTAATAAGTATTTTAACATATTTTCTAATAATCCAATTTCTTCTTTATTTTGTTTTAAAATTTCTATTTTAAAAGCTTCCAACAATGGAAAAATATACATCTTTATCTTCATTTATTATTTCTTTCCAAAGAGTTTTTCTTTCTTTTTTTCTTCTTCTAAAAAAATCAAAAAAATTGGTTTCACTCTTTTCCAGTATTCTTCTGAACAAGGAATATTGTACCATTTTTCCCCAAAAATCTAATTTTTTTAGATAATCTGCTATGCTTTACAGCAAAATGATTATGTTTTTAAACTTAACCCTATTTCCCAATTAACATTTTCTCTCATAATTATTATATCCCTTACATCCCCTTTTTCCATTATCATCAGCTTGAATTTTTAGATTCAATGTATCATTATTTTTTTCTCAAGAATTAATGGTTCTAAATCTAAAAATAGTATTTACTCCTGTTAAAAGCACTTAACTTATATATTTCTTTTTCTTCTTCTGATAAAGTTTCCCAAAGCTTTTTTTGGAAGCTAAAAAAACTACTATTTTCCTCAATCCAAACTTCTCTAATTTTTAGATATTTCATCAAATAAAACATTTAAAAAAATACATACTCATATGCTCTTCCCTGATTATTGCTTTTACTACTCATTAATTTTACTTCTCTTTCTTTTTCCAATACTTCTCTTATCTTTTTAGCAATTTCATAAGCAAGATTAATAGGTACAGCATTTCCAATCATTTTATAACCATCATTTATATTATCATAATAAAATAAAAAAATCATCTGGAAATCCTTGTATCCTAGCACACTCTCTAACTGTCAATCTTCTATACAAGTGTTCGTAGCCTTTAGCAAAAAATATTTTTTTATCTTTCTCTATTTTAGGCATTACAGGTGCTTGTGGATGTAATTGACATTGTCTTCCAGAAGCTTGAACAGTAAAAAGCTTGTTCATCCCATTGCCTCACTCTATTTCTACTCATAAAAAATTGTAGAATATGATCCTAAATAATATTCATGATTAGGATAAATACATTTTTCCTTATTCGCTTTATTTTTCTAAGGCTTTTTATTGGCGTTTCTTTTTAAATCATATATTACATCCTTTAAAGTCAATTTAAAATCATAAGGTTTCGGAAATTCAAAAATTTACTTCTAATTCCTTTTTTTGAATCCAATATAAAAACCCTTTTTCTATCCTGTGCCACCCCATAATCACTAGCATTTACTTGAAATATTTTGAACATTATATCCTATTTTCTCAAATTTTCCTATTATTTCCTTAACTGCTTTATTATGCCTTTTTGCCATCATTCCACTTACATTTTCCGCTATAATGGCTCTTTATCTTTTAAAAATCCGTATATATTCATAAAACAGTTTCCCTCTAGGGATCATCAATTCCTCTCAACGACCCTCCCACGCTCCAAGATTGACAAGGCGGTCCACCTATAATTCCTTCTATATTGCTAGGAAACTCATCTGAAGAAACTTTTACAATATCTTTTTTTATCAAATATGCTTTATGATTTTTTTCATATGTCTCCCATACTGTCTTATCGTACTCATTAGCTGTTAAAATATTAAATCCTGCTTTTTCAAATCCTAAATCTAGACCTCCAGCCCCTGAAAAAAAGACTTATCAAATTCATTTTTTTATTTTTCTTCCTCCTTTTTATTTTTTTCACTTAAAAAAACTTTTTAAATCCCTAATATTTCCCCACCTTTTTATAAAAATTATTTACCCTTTCACAACAACATTAACCAATTTATTTGGTACAACAATCACTTTCACAACTTCTTTTCCATCAATAAATTTTTTTAGCTTTTTCTGATTCAAACGCAAGTTTTTTTCAGCGTCATCTTTTGAAATACCAATTTGAGCTGAAACCATATCTCTAACTTTTCCGTTTACTTGGATTACCAAATTGAAAGTATGGTCTTTTGTCAATTCTTCGTCATATTTTTGGTCATTCTTCTTCAAAAGTGAATGTTTTCATTTCCTAAATAATCCCACAATTCATCAGCTACATGTGGTGCAAATGGTGCGATTAACAAGATTGTTTTTTTCCAATACTTCACGCCAGATTTTTTTGCTTTCTGAAGAAATATTGTCTTTATCAATCACTTCTTGCTTGTAAGTTGTCATGTCGTTTAACAATTCCATAACAGCTGCAATTGCAGTATTGAAGTGGAAATCATCTTCGATACTTTCTGTAACTTTTTTAACTGTTTGATGCAATTTCTTTTGAATTTCTTCATCTTTTTGATTTCTATTTTTTAATTCAATTCCATAGTGATTTTCTGATTTCGCATTATGGTCAGAAAATTCTGCAGTTCCAGAAACTAACAAATACAATCTATTTATAAATCTGTATGCCCCTGCAAGTCCATTCATATTCCATTCCAATTCTTTTTCAGGCGGTGCAGCAAATAATGTAAACACTCTTGAAGAGTCAGCTCCATATTCTTTTACGATTTCTTCAGGGTCAACTCCATTATTTTTTGATTTACTCATTTTTTCTACTTTTGTAACTAATTCTTCCCCTGTTTCAATCGAAAACGCTTTCCCATCTTTAAATTCAGCTTCTCTTGGGAATAAATATCTTCTTTCATTTTGCGAATAGAATGAAGGCCCTAAAACCATTCCTTGCGTCAATAATTTTTTAAACGGCTCATTTGTGTCAACATATCCCAAATCTCTAAGTGACTTATGGAAAAAAATCTCGCATAAAAGCAAATGCATTACCGCATGTTCAATTCCACCAATATATTGATTTACAGGTGTCCAAGCATCTGCGTCCGCTTTTTCAAATGGTTTTTCTGCATTGTGAGAATCCAAATATCTCAAATAGTACCAAGACGAGTCAACGAAAGTATCCATCGTATCAGTTTCTCTTCTACCTTTTTTTCCCATTCGGCAAAATCACATCCTTAAACTCTTCCGAAGTTTCAAGCGGATTTCCTTTCCCATTAAATTCAATATCAGTAGGAAGTTTCACAGGCAAGTTTTCTTCTTCTTCCAAGTAAATATTCCCATCTTCATCATAAATTACAGGAATCGGAGTTCCCAATATCTTTGTCTACTAATCAACCAATCGTGAAGTCTATAATTTACCGTTTTCTTACCAAGCCCATTTTTTTCCAATTTTTTTCAGTAATTTTTCTTTTGCTTCATTACTATTTAATCCATTAAATTCTTCTGAATTTACCAATAATCCTGGAACTGTCAATGCATTTTCCAATTTTTTTCAACAGAAACTTCTTCTAAATTTCCATTTTTATCAACAGGATTTACAACAATTTTTCAAATCCAAGTTATATTTCTTAGCAAATTGAAAAATCTCTTTTCATCGTGTGCAGGCACCGCCATAACAGCTCCTGTCCCATAATCCATCAATACATAATTTGCAACCCACAATTGCACTTTTTCTCCATTTACAGGATTAATCACATAAAGTCCAGAAAATACTCCTTCTTTTTCCTTATCTTCTGCTGTACGAGCGATTTTTATCCTCATTTCTCATTGCTTCAACTTTTTCTCTAATACTAGGATTTTCCTTTAAAATAACTTCCTCAACTAACGGATGTTCAGGTGCAACAGTTGCATAAGTAACTCCATAAAGCGTATCAGGTCTTGTTGTAAATACAGAAATTACAACTTCTCCCTTGTCATTCAATTTCAAATGTGTATGTCCATTATTTTCAAATTTGTAATCTAAAATAAAGTCAACTTCAGACCCAGTCGATTTTCCAATCCAGTTTTTTTGCATAGTCAATACTTGTTCAGGCCAATGTCCTCTAAGTTCTTCATGCCCTGTTAAAAGTTCTTCAGCATAATCAGTTATTTTAAAGTACCATTGCGACAATTCCTTTTGAATAACATCAGTTTTACTATGTCTCCAGCATTTCCCATCTTCAACTTGCTCATTCGCCAAAACCGTATTACAGTCAGGACACCAGTTTACAAAAGATTTTTTCTTATAAACCAATCCTTTTTTGTACATTTCAATAAAGAATTTTTGATTCCATTTGTAATACTCTGGAGTGTAAGTGCTAAGTTCTCTATCCCAATCATAAGAAAGACCCATAAGTTTCAACTGTCTTCTCATATTGTCAATGTTCGCTTTAGTCCATTTTCCAGGATGAGCCCCATGATCAATCGCCGCATTTTCCGCAGGTAGCCCAAAACTATCCCATCCAAACGGATGCAACACATTAAACCCTTTCATTTTCTTATATCTAGCAATCGCATCACCAATCGCATAATTTCTCAAATGCCCAACATGCAATTTCCCTGACGGATATGCAAACATCTCAAGCACATAATAATTCTCTTTCCCATCGGCTTTATTTTCAGACTTAAAAACATCTTTTTCAGTCCATTTGTCTTGCCATTTTTTCTCAATTTCATTAGGATTATATTCCTTAATCATTGTTTTTTTCTCCTCCACTTTTTTTCAGTATTTATAAATTTTTTTATTTAATATCCTTAAAAAAATAATTTGTCTATTGACATTTCTGCAAAAAAATATTTTATAATTAATTACCAAATAAAAACATGTGTGAAAAAATAAAGAGTATTATTGCTCTTATTTTTATCCACTTTAAAAATCGATAACTAAATTCTATTGTTTTTTTACAATACATAATATAATCGTTGCTACCCTAATCCATTCCATATTCAGCACTCTCCTTTGATTAAATAGAAGGGAGGGAGTCAGGGAATTATTCCCCTTTAAACCTCCTAATCATTTTGATAATCCATTTTATTATCTTTATCAGATAATCTATAGTTGTAATGAATAAAAATAATTATCTCCCAAATTTTTAACATGTGCATTTTTCTCCCTCCGCCTCATAATTGTACTATATTTTTGGAATTTTTTTGACAATTATTTTTTTGTTTCATAATATCCTCTATAATCTTAGATATATCATTACTTTTTAATTGTTTTCTAAATTTGATATTTATCCCTTCATTAGACATTATTTTTAAAAAAATATTTCAGCATTCTTTATTTTTAATTTTTCTTCATTTCTTAAACCACTTTCTTTTTTTCTACACCCTTAGTCTCGACTATAAGATTTATTTCATAAGAATTATCTTTTTCGCTTTAAAACATACATAAAATCAGGACTTGTTGTTCCTCCAAAATAAAGTGGAATTTGAATACTTCTTCTTGGAATTTTTCCCAAAAACAACAATCTCTTTAATACTGTTACTATACTTTATTGTTTCTTTCTCTTTTTGTTGAATCATATATAAATGAGTCAAATAAAAAAATTTTTCTGGAACTTTTTCTCCATCATCTTTATATACACCTATGTTTCCTTGCAAAATATTTTCTTTTTACATTTCCATAAATATCTGTAAATGCTGTTTCTTTTTGACAATGATTCTATTTTTTTATAAGTAAATCTTTTTAAGAATGTTTCTTCAAGCCAATTTTGGTATTCAACTATAAACTTCTCTACAGTCTTCAAATCAAAAAGTCTTTTTCTATTTTTTTATTTTTTTATTAAATTCTATTATCCCTTTATGTATCAAAGTCAACGGAAAAATTTGTTGCACTATGTATCTTTTTTTAAAAAAAATTCATTATAAGGAATAATATTTTTTTAACTTCAAAATGATTAACTACTTCTTCTTTTTATTTCAAAAATTTTTCATTACTAATTTTTTTTCTTTCAGTTGCTCTTACAATTTCCTTATCATAAACACCTTTAGATAAAATTTTTCTAATCGCTTCTAAAAATTTCCTCATCTGATAAACTTTCTATCTGCAAATAATATTTTTTTGAGTTAACTTCTCCCAAAAGAAACTTTAATTCATTAAATCTTTCTTTTTCTAATTTTTTTATTATATCTCTCGGTTTTAGTTGTCTCGTCAATTACTTTTTCCATTTTTCAATAATCCCGCATTGAATTCCGGATATTTGTTGAAAAAAATTCTTCTTTTTACCTAAATTAATATTTCTATCTTTATCCACATATCCATTAATTAATAATTCAGCAAAGAGTATATTTTTCATCTTTATTCATTCTTTTTGCAACTTTTTGATAATAACTCATCACTAATTTTTTTAAAAATTTTATTTCCATCAAAAATTTATTTCTTCTATTAATTTATTAGTAAAATCTTTTTCAGTAAAATCAATCAAGTATGTTAAATAAAATTCTTCATTATCAACTCTATTTCCATATTCGTCTACTGGAAGTCTAAGCCCTCTTCCAACTTCTTGTAATTTTGCTAATTTCACTACCGCTTGAACGAAGTTTTACAATTTGGAATACATTTGGATTATCCCATCCTTCTCTCAAAGTCCATTTTGAAAATATGAATCTCATAATATTCCAATTATTATTTTTTTATCTTTTAAATGACAACAATTTCTCTTTATCTTTTTAGAATTTGGTCAACTTCATTCTGAATATCTTCATCTTTTGTAGAATTATCAATCGAAAAAAATATCCTCCATTTGTTTCATTTATATTTTTTTAAAGAAACTTCTAAATATTCCAAATATTCTTTTTCAATATCTGTTTTCAAATTTTCAGAAATCTCTTTTTATTTCTTCCTCAAGTTTATTTTTTTAAAAAGTTTTTTTCAAATCTTAACCGTAAATAACCATCATTATTTTTCACCTCGATATGAATTCACACTATCTATAAAAAAACAATGACAAGGTCTTTATTTTTCTCTCTAAAAAAATTTTCTTTTTCTTGCTTAAAATGATTATTTAATGCTTGACTTAACATTAATTCTTGATAATTATTTCCATAAATAGTTGGATATAAAATATCCCCTGTTCCTAATACTTGTCCATTTGATAATGTTACACCACTTTTTTTATTATACTATCTTCTGTTTTTCCTATTTCTTCAATACTAATTCCTTGAAATTCTTCTGATATTTCTGAAAGACTTTGCTCTATTGAAAGCTCTATTTCTTTTCCGTTTTTTTCATTTTTTTAAATTTTACCTTTTTTTGGGTTTTAGTTTTTTTGTCATAGACATTAATTTTATTTTTTTCATTATTTTTTTCATCTTCCCCTAAAGTCTGTACAGCCACACCTTTTTACTAAACCATTATTAAAAAGCCTCAACCGAATTTAAATTATATATTAAATTTTTTTATAATCTGTTTCAGTGCTTTTTCTCTTTTTAGGAAATGTTGCTCCAAATCTCACAATTGCTAACGGTTCTATTTTTTTCCAAAAAGCCGATTATAGGCTTTGTTTTCTTCTTTAAATCTATGTGGCTCATCGATAATAACAATAGGTCTTACATTTTTTTAAAAAACATCGTAAGGGAATTGTATAATTTCCAAATAAAACTTGATCATATTCATTTCCCATAGTAGCTTTTTGATAGTAACATCTTATCTGTCATCAAAAGACAATTTATTCTATTTTTCAAGACTGCTTCCTCTAGCAAAAATCTGAAAATACTTTGTGGAAACATCTTACGCTCTTTTTTTACTATTTTTTTATTGCATTTAGAACTTCCAATTTTAAGTAACTTTCTTTATAAATATCATTAAAAATGTTCTTTAGAATAATCTGATAATATAAAAATTTTTTTGTTCCTTCTTTTTATAGGTGTTGACGGAACTAAAATTATAAATTTATTAAATTCATATTCCTTATGAAGCTCATACATCATTCGTGTATAACAATAAGTTTTTCCTGTTCCTGTTTCCATTTTTTTACATCTATTACAAGTGGCTCGTATTCTATTTTTTTCTTCTTTTTTTCTTTTTTTGAAGAATTATCAAATTTTTTTAGGAACATTAATTTTTCTTTAGCCCTTCAATATCCCCATTTTGAATTTTTTTGAATATTTTCAATAAATTTATTATCTTTGGGATCAAATATTGGATTTTTGATAAATATCTTTTCCATTCTTTAACTTGATATTTTTTTAAAAACATTCTTTATCGCATTTATAGAATCAACTTGATGTTGTAATATTTTTTTAATCTTATTTTCATTTAAATAATCCTCTCACATTAATATCTCTCTATTAATTTTAACTCTTTATTTCCTCTTAAATTTTTTTAAAATTTCTTTTCATCTCATGTAAAAACATTAAATGATACGGAATAAGGATAAACAACCAATCTCGTTATTGCAATTTCATTTTTCAACTCTAGTAATAAGTTCCATAACATCTTCAGAACTTATTCCTTCTTTTTATAACATAAGCACTATTCTCAAAAACATCAATTTCAAAAATTTTTAATAAAACTTTTTGAGATTTTACATTCATTCCATAACCATCTTGATTTAACCAAGTTGTTAAAATCGTATCATATCCTTCAGTTTCTCCAAATTTAAATTCATCAATAAAATTATCAAGTATCAATTTATTATCATCAGGATTAAAAATCTACTATTTTTGTCCAGTGTATTTGAATTTGGTGTTTCTAATTTCACAATCTTAAATCCATAGTCAATTTCAGCCTGTGTTTCTTCCTTTTATCTTTTTCGCAGCTCTTTTAATTCTTTCAATTCCAATTTCATCAATAGTTTTATATCCTGCTTTATAAGCTGGTGTTTCTACTATTTTAATTTTATTTTTATTATCTAATTTTTTTCCTTATAAGTTCTTTTCAGGTAATTGAACCATTATATATTTTTCTATTTCCATTATCTTCACTATTTAACTGCATAACGGCATGAGCTGTTGTTGCTGAACCTGAGAAGAAGTCTAAAATAATATCCTTTTGACTACACAACATATTTATTAAATAACAAATAAGACTTATAGATTTTTGGATAATCAAAAACCTCTTTTTCCTTCAAATAGTTTTATCAAATTCTTACCCGCATTTTCTGTAGTATCTACCCCAACATTCTTATCTATAAAAATTAGGGTGGAATTTCCGCACTATATTCGACTTTTTTTGTAGGATAAAAACACCATTACTACTTAATTCTATAGTTGTTCCATTATTTATTTCCTCTTCTAATTTTTGAATCCAAATAAATCTATTCTTAAATTTAACTGCATTTTTATTTGTACTATTTTTCTATTTCAATGTCATTCAATAATTCATTTGGATATTTTTTTCAGTTCCATAAATTCCTTTAAAAAAATTTTTTTTATCACTTTTAATTTTTTTATTGTTTTTGGGCGGAAAAATAAAAGCTCTTTAATTGTATTTTGTGGCTTTGTAAACGGATCATTACTTTTACTATTTTTAATTCCTCTAAAAAATTATTATTTTTTTCCTTTTTCATAACATAGAATATATTCAATATATATTTTTTTGACAAATTTGGTGGAGTAGCTGATTTAAACCAATTCCATTGACCAACAAAAATTCTCCTCCCCAAAAAAATCTCATCACATATCATCTTCAAATTAGCTTGTTCATTATCATCAATACTTATGAATAACACTCCATCTTCTCTTAATAAATCTCTCGCCAATACTAATCTCGTATACATAAATGTAAGCCATGCAGAATGTGTACTTTTTCCCTCGCATATCAATTATTCTTTGGGCTTCTTCCAATTCTATTCCCATTTTTTTTCAGAAATATTTTTCAGGTGTGTATTCAAAATTATCATTGTACACAAAACCATCAGAGCCTGTATTATATGGAGGATCAATATAGATACACTTTATTTCCCCACTATATGAATTTAATAAATGTTTTAAAAGCATCTAAATTATCTCCAATAATATATAAATTTTTCAGAATTTTTTTATTAATTTCTTCTTCATTATGCTTAATATTGGGAACAATGACAGTTTCTGTTTCTGTTGAAGTTAAAAAAATCGTGCATAATTTTTTTCCTAAAAAAACTTTAATTCGTAACCTTCCTTATCTATTTTCACATCTTCCATTTTAAGCATTTCCTTAAACTTTTCTAGTAAGAATTCTCCTTCTTTACTAAAAAAATTGTGGAAAAATTTTTGTTTTTAATAGTTCTATTTCTCTTGAATTCGGTTTCACTTTTTTTCATTTTTAACAAGTTCTCTTTTTAGCATTTATTTATTCCTTTCATAAAAATATAATTTCCTTTATTTTTATTCTAATTTATTTTTTTCTCCAATCATCTAATCTTTCTGCCATAACATATACAACATTTAATAATTGAAAAAAATTCTAACTCTGTTATCTCTTTTTCATACATACCATGTAATAACATATTTCTGTTTAATTTTTTTATTACTAAAAATCATTTGCATTTTCAAAAAAATCTTTCTAGCCAAATAATTAAACTGTAATCTAGGATATATTCTAAACTCCACGATTCATCACTTTTTAATATTTATTTCTTTTGAAACATTGTTTCCAATTTTTTTCTTCTATTTTTCTTTTTCTCTTGAATTTCTATCAAAGCCCCATCAATCATAGTTGTCAATACCATTACACCCGCATAATAATTTTTTTACTTTTATAACATTCTAATACAGATTTAAAAGCATTATTTTTTTAAAAAATTTTTGATTTAAAAACTTTTTGATTTATTTCTTCATTTTTTTAAATTTTTTTCTTAACTTCCTCCATCAAATAAAGATTATCCTTTTTAGTATCATTAGATTTTTGAGAAAAAAATAAAGTTTGTATTTCCACATAATGTAAACTTAAAACTATTATCCAATTTTTTTTCTGCCCAGTATTCAAGATTCTTTTTATATTATTCGGAATTTTATTATCTAGTATCAATAATTTTTCTTTCCAAAAGTTTACCAACATCTTTTATTATATCTAAAAAAATTTTTTTCGGAATCAAATTTGATATTTCTTTTACATGTTTCACTTTTTCTTTGTACATATTTTTGATTTTTAAAAATTTTTCTATCACATAAGGTGGCATCATTTGCAATATTCTTGATCTTAATTTCATTTCCTCTTTCCAATTTTCTCCAAACATTTTTTTCATATATTCTTCATACTCTTTTTCATTCAAAATAATTTCCTCTCCCTTCCCTATCTCTCAAAAATTTAACCTCCGATAATGACATCCCCATATTCTTCCCTTTACTACATTACCCCTTTTACTATTCCCCATAAAATTACAAAAAAATAATAACAGTATTTATTCTCAAAGTTAATGTATTTATTACTTGAAAATTCCTTTTCTAATAATTTCGTTTCTTTATTTTTCTGGCTCTTTAATTTTTTTATTATGTTCTGAAAAATAGAACTGGCATATTTACTATGTTTTTCAGGAAATTTAAAAATTTCTACTTTTTTTCTTTATACTTCAAGTATAATATATCAAAAATAAAATTTAACATTTTTAATAGAAGAAATATTTTTTTAAATATTTCTGTATCATCAGGTCTTTTCGATTTTTAATTCGATGTGGAAAAAGATAATAATTTTGAGCATTTACTTCTTGTACTAAAATTACTGAATCTACAGATTTACATATTTCACCATTAAAAATAGGGGAAAAATATTAATTATGTTTTCACTTTTTTTCCAAATTATTAATATCAAAAAGTTATTTGAAGCACTCTATAACATTCTTTATCAAAAATATACTTTTTACTTCTTTTTAATTTTGCATCATCTTTAGATTCTTTTTATTTTTTTACATGATTATTTTTCAGATACAGTAAAAAAATTTTTTTATGCAATGTAGTTTTACAATAATCAAAAATTATTATTCTCAAATATCATTTTTCCTCCGCATAAAAACAATAAAGTTTGATAAAGATTATCTGTTTCTTCAAGCACAGTATTAAATGTTTCTATTTCAAATTCTCCATTTTTTTCTTTAATTTTTTTCAACAGTTTTGTTGTGTAAATGAAATACATTAATATCGCTAGTTTTTAGTCCGTATTCGCTATTAATTCCATATTCTTTCATTTCTTCACTATTAATTTTATTCTTAACTTTTTCAAACAAGAGCATATTGTCAATTTCTTCAGTTATAATTGGACTGTGAGTGCTTATTATAAATTTTTATTCCTTGCTTTTGACAAATAATTTATAAGTTTCATTATTTTTTTCTTTTGATTTTCAGGATGTAAATTTAATTCTATCTCATCAATAAAAATTATATCTCTTTCCATTGCAAAATATTTTAAATACAAGTAAAAATCCTGTTAATGTTTTTTTACTGTTGAAGAAACCATTCCTATATCTATTATTTTTTTCTCATTCATTCTAAACATTATGTTACCTTCTAAATCAATTATCACTTCTCCGCCCAATATTTCTTTTTAATTCTGTATCTAATTTTTTTATAAATATCTAGTTCTGTTAACCCTTTTTGAACGATCAGAAATAGAATTTAAAAAAATTTCACATAATCATTCACAGGTTCAGAATATCTTGAAATTTTTTTCCTATATTTTCACTGATTCCCAATTCTAATTCTCTTAAAACATCACTTCTTTCTTCCAATAATTGTTTGTAAAATAAAAACTGCACCACTTCTTTCAGCAGGAAAAAGAGTGAAATTTATAAATTTTTTTGAAAAAATTTTTATATGTAAAAAAATACCCGAATATAATTTGTTTTGCTTCTTCTTCTTCAATTTTCCGATTATATATTATATATCTTTTTCCCTTTATTCTCATCGTAATCTTCCATAAGATATTCTATTTTTATCTTCAGATTTCTTTTAATTTAATAGTTTTTTTCTCATCTCTAAAAATATATTATCGTATCGTCATCTAATTTTTTTAAATTCTAAAAATTTCATCACTTAAATCCACTTCTATTTCAAAGTCCTTAAAAGTATCTTTTGAAGTATGAAAAAAACTTGAGGAAGAGTATCTTTTTATTTCCTTTTGATATTTATTTTCAAAATAATCTTTTATTGTTTCATAATCTGAATCAGATAATCTATCTTTAAACCTGATTCCAATTACTTCATTCATTTTTTTATATTTTGTCTTTCTCTCACTTTAAAAATATGTATACAACAAATTACTCAAATAAGTCTTTCCGGTATTATTCTTCCCAATTATCAAATTAATTCCTTTTTAAATCATTAAAATCTATTTCTCCACTTTCAATAGGACCTAAATTTTTAAATTTTATTATCATGATTCCTCCTTCCTTAGACTATCGCATTACTA
>BNJS01003588.1_pt1 | contig 150178 bp, 191 predicted proteins | sample 8540461 | NCBI WGS metagenome assembly BNJS01 (sample SAMD00202454, study PRJDB9452) | human saliva metagenome | isolation source: human saliva | place: Japan | reverse complement strand
GCGTTAAATTTTTAATTTTTAGGGTGCAAAGGTCGGATATTATTTTTGAATTATACAAATTTAGGGTGTTAGTCGTTAGTCTTTAGTCGTTAGAAGGGTACTAACTAACTACTAAAGACTGATAACTAACTACTAATAATTAATTACTTACTAAAACTATTGTTTTCTTTGTCTGTATCTACGCTTTTTGTTTTTCGGGGTCGAGGGTGATGCTCTTTATGTCTTCTAAAAGGCATATCAAGCGTAAAGGTGTAGGTGGGATTGCCCCAGCCCCAAGCGGGTAATACAGTACGCGGATACGCTGGATAGGTGTTCGGCTTCTCGGCATAAGTCATTCGCAAAGGTACGTATACATAGTGTATGTTGCCTGCCTTGTCGGTTACCCAAAGATCGATAGAAAGCGGCAGTCTGCCTACGCGTTTAAGGGTTACCTCTGTTTTATTGTCTTTGCCCTCTACCTTACTAATAGCATAGTCGGCAGTATGGTCGGTCTCCATAAATTCGTTGAGGAACCACTGTAGCTGCATACCCGATACTTTTTCGGCTATACGTATAAAAATCATTAGGCGTTGGGTTCTTGAAAGCGTATTCGTTGTAATAGCGTTTGAGTGTTTTCTGTAGCGCCTCATTGCCCATTAGGTAATCTAATTGGGTAAGGAATAGCAACCCCTTGTAGTAAGCCGTTACTGAGTAAGCGTAGTTAGTTGCAAAACGGTCAGAATGAGTGATAGTAGGTTCTTGCAATCCTGATTTTACCAACCCGAAATATCCCCTATAAGCACTCTCGAATGGGTTAGCTGTCTTTTTGGTCTTTAAGATTTGATGCTCGGCAAGGTATTCGATGTACGAGGTGAAACCTTCGTCCATCCAAGGATAAGCCGCCTCATCGGTGGCGAGTAGGTGCTGAAACCAGGCGTGTGCCAGTTCGTGTGCTGCGGTGCCTACTAAGCGTTCGTACTTTTCGTTGCCCACCATAAGGGTACACATAGCGTATTCCATACCGCCATCACCCCCTTGTATAAATGAATACTGAGGCCAAGGGTATTTGCCTATGAGTTGGTTGTAATAGTCGAAAAACCTTGAGCATTGGCTCTTGTATCTGTTTCCAAGTGTCTTTGTATTTTTTGTAGATAAAGTGAATGGTCTTGCCGTCAGCCAATTGGTGTTTGTCGTGCACATACTGAGGGTCGGCTGCCCAAGTGAAATCGTGTACGCGCTCTGCGACGAAGTGCCACGTTTTGGTAGCTGACTTGGTAGTAGGCACTTTCACGCCCTTATCTTCATAGCCAAAACCTATTTCGTTAGGGTTTTGCAATACCCCTGAAGCGCCTACGAGGTAAGTCTTATCGAGGGTGATTTTTCACATCGAAGTTACCCCATACACCGTAAAACTCACGACCCTAAGTACTCGGTAGTATGCCAACCTTTGTGGTCGTAAGCTACCATTTTAGGGTACCATTGCGCCATAGAGAGGGCTACCTCATCAGGACTGTTGCGCCCTGCACGGCGTATCATTACCGGCACTTGTCCTTCAAAAATCTAAATCTAATACCGTACGGCTATGCGGTAGTATCGGGGTAGGCAGGGTAACTTTTAGGATAGTACTTTCGTGCGAGATAGTAGCAGGTACACCGTCTTGGGTGAGTTTTTTTCACGCGTAGATAGCCAATTTCGTTAGGGATTGAGTTTAGCTATTCTGCTTTCGTATATAGGGCGTTGGGGGTACCTACGTTAGTAGCCATACGTCCGTCGGGGTCGGGTAGGGTTTGCAGGTTAGCGTCCATTTCGCTGTTGGGTTGGAAAGCGTTGAAGTAAAGGTGAAAAAACACCGTAGTAAGGGTGTCGGGTGAGTTGTTGATATAGGTAACTTTCTGTACACCTTTGTACTGAAAGTTTTTTTGACGTTCATCGTTACGTTCATCTGGTAGTCAGCTTGTTGCTGCCAATGATTATCTTGCGCTTGAGCTGAAAGAGCGAGCGCTAAGCCGCAAATAGCGAGGATACTTTTCTTCATTGTTCTTTATATTGAATTCGTTTTTTTGAGGGCAAAGGTAGTGAAGAATTAGCAAATTAGCAAATTAAGGGGAGTAGTAAAAAAACTTTTGCCAAAAGTATATAGTGCGTTGGGCTATAACCTTTGGCAAAGATAATGTAAAAACCTATTAAAAAGTAAAGATGTTTACTTTTCTAACTTGATAGTAAGTACAGGAGTATCGGAGTGGTTCACCAGGTCGCTACTGATACTGCCGTTGAAGAAGTGTGCGATACCTTTACGCCCGTTAGGAACATACAGATAAGGTCTATCTTGTTCTCTTTTACGTAGTTGAGTATACCGGTTTCTACCCTAATATCATTATACACATGGGTTTCGAAATGCTGACGCGCGTGGTTAGCCTCGCTGAGGAACTCTTTCATACGGTGATTGATTTCGTGAGTGGTGAGGAACTGGTATGGAGTATTGACATACACCAAATCAATCTTGGCATTGAAGAGTTTAGCAAAGGCTACTGCTTTCTCGAAAGGTTTTAAGAAACGCTTAGAGAAGTCGCAGCCGAACATAATGTGCTTAATCTTCAGTTTTTTTCGTGCGGATTTTTGATTACCAATACCGGAACAGTGGCAGAGCGAATTACCTTTTCGGCATTAGAGCCTATAAATAGTTCCTTAGCCCCAGAGGCACCATTAGAGCCCATAAATACGAGGTCGATATTGAATTTTTTCACGGTTTCGCCTACTGCTTCAGGAAGAGGCGATGTTTCTACCAAGTCGATGATTTCTACTCCTGTTTCTAACTCTTTATGCAACTCAGCAAAACGCTGCTTGGTGAGGTTGAGGAAGTACATCGCTTCGGGCACAGATACTTGGCTTTCGGTCATCAAACGCAAAGGTAACTCGATGGCATGTAGCAAGTATATTTTTAGATTTGTGTTGCTTAGCTAAGCCTATGGCTACGTGTAAAGAAGCAATAGACTTTTTCAGAAAAAAATCGGTGGTTACTAAGATGTTTTTCATAAGACTCTATTTTTTTAGTTATTAATTTCGTGGTAAAGGTACGACTTATTTTTATAACTTCCAAATTTTTTTCTAATTTATTTTTTTCTATTTTTGATGATTGGCAGATATTTGTACTTCGGCTGTTTTTTTGTTTATCCTATATCGTTCCTATATCGTTCCTGTATCGTTTGTATATCGGAGGTAAAGGGAGAGGACTATAGTATGTTTTTTTCTGCTTTTTCCGCAAAAAAAGAAAAATAAAAAAAGTTTGAGGTGTCAAAAGTATTTTTTTATATTTGCACTCTGAAAATTAATGTATTATGGAATTATTTAAGGGACAAAAGCCTCTTAGAGTTTACTGAACGCTTTAAAACAGACTTAGATTGCGAAGAATATCTAGCTTCCTTTAACAAATTAATGAAAAAGAATTGTAGAGCGTTCTCCCGTTTCCCAAAGTCAATTAGTATGTAGCTAAATAGACACCTCAATAAGATTAATTTTTCTTTGTTTTTTTAAGTTTTTTTATTGTAGAGGTGTATATAGAAGTGAAATCAGGATAATTTTTGCTTTCTATGAGCAAAAAGTTATGTTTGGGATTGTAGTGTTGGTTATTAAATCATAAAAAAAGTTTGTTTCATTCATTTATTTTTTTATTAATTTTGCTCCCTGATTAGGAAGTCCTTGAATAAAAAAAGGGTTTTCCATAAGAAAAATCTTTAATAATTAACAGTTAATAATTAAATTTATTTGTAGTATGTTTCAAAAAGTACTTTATTGAGGTTTTTACCAAAAAAACTTCGCTAATTTCAATGGGAGAGCCCGCAGAAAAAGAGTATTGGATGTTCTTCCTTTTTAACTTTCTTATCTTCTATGGTCTTCAGGTAGTAGCTATGGTCCTAGGAGAAAAATGGGGGAATTATCTTTCTTATTGTTGCAATGCTTTTATGGGTTTTGCAAGCTTAATTCCTAGCCTTGCTGTAGCTGTACGTCGTATGCACGATGTAGGAAAAAGATTGGTGGTATATTTTTCATCCCTATCTACAACCTAATCCTTTGTTGTACTGAAGGAGAACGCAGAGAAAAATCAATATGGACCAGATCCTAAAGCTGGAGAGTAATCCATAGATGTTTAAAATGTATTAATGAGTTAGTGGGGCATCTCTTACTAACTCATTTTTCCTTTTGCCAATGATTGCTTTTTGACCCTATCTATACACATCCTGTTCCCCAGAATCATCGCTTCCCAATGGAGAACTATGCCCTCTTATATGAGGCTTTGTTATGGGAAGGTATTGCAGAACCTACTGATTTTTTTCACTCCAGAACCAGCTTCCTTTGAGCACCTTATATTGGCACATAGCCCTACCTATGTACGTCAGTTCCTCTCCTTGACACTTCCTCAGCGAGAGGCGATTCGCATAGGCTTTCAGCAGAGTGAGCAACTATTTCATAGACTAAAAATTTGGGTTACGTAAAGCATTTTTTTATATGTTTTGAAATGACAACTACAACTAAAGGGTTATCAGCCTCACAAGTTGCTCGTCGTTATGAAATTAGTCGTCAGACTGCACATTATTTTATGCAAAAAGTCCGTGAAGCTATGAAATCCAGTGAATAGCACAAAATGAATGATAGAGTGCAGTCAGCTGAGTATAGTTTTAGAATCAATCGCTCACAAAAATAAAGATACTATCTTTAACAAATTAATGAAAAAGAATTGTAGAGCGTTCTCCCGTTTCCCAAAAGTCAATTAATATGTAGCTAAATAGATACCCTCAAAAAATTTTTATTTCATTAACAATCAATACAAAAATAGCTGCCCACTATTTTTCTTTATCCACCATAGAGATAAGCATTTTTTAAGCCTATAATGCGCTCTAAATAGTGCGAGGGGAATTGGTAAATTATGAATTGTGAATTCTGAATTTTTGAATTGTGGGACAGGGTGCGACAAGTAGGACGGGTGCGACAAGTGGGACAAATGGGACGGGTAGGACGTGGAGAGAATTGTGAATTTTGAATTGGGCACAAGCTGCAAGCTTGCGCCAGCGAGGGGGCAATGGGAAACAATGATAAAAGACTCTGATTTAAAAACCAATTGATAATGAATAAGACGACAAAAAAACACTCGGTTTAATAGTATTTACTTTTTTTATATCTCAGAATCTATATAGTCAGTTATTTATAAATAAAATAGACAATAAAGATATAGAGATTGTTGAAAAAAAGCTATTCCTGCCAAATGTATTTCAAGTCTGTACGATTATATAAGAATCGATAAACGTACAAAAAGAACCTTTAAGAGGAAAGTATAAAGTTATTGTAAATAAAGATGAGTATTACAAAGCTTTTCTTTTGAAGAGGGTAACCTTGTAGTGAAAAAAATAAAAATTAACTTAGTGAAATACTACTATAAAGGTAAATATCAAAAAAACTCTACATATATGTTGGAAAAAGAATATATATTGCTATCAAAAAAATGACTCTGATAAAAAAGGAAGGTCTAATAGATGTCAAATATTTTAATTATAGTGATATAGATGAAAAAGAACCTAATTCTACGACTAAGGACAACAAGAAAGAATTAGAAGGACGTCTTAAAAGTATTTATACCATTAATAAAAGAGAAAGATATAAAAGCGTTTCTAAAAAGATTTTTTTAGTTTCGCTTTTTGGAAATGGCAATGGGAAGAGATGCAAAAAGATGATATCGATTTAGTAAGTATAATTAATGATTAAGCGGAATACAGTTTTAGAATCAATCGCTCACAAAGCAAAGAGACTATCTTTAACAGATTAATGAAAAAGAATTGTAGAGGGTTCTCCCATTTCTCAAAAGTCAATTAGTATGTAGCTAAATAGATACCTCAAAAAAATATTGTAGGACAAGCAGAAGGGAGAGCTATACAAGTGGTTGTTGAGAAAAAGAGGTAAAGTAGAAGAATTAAGAACCTTAAAAAAATTAATAAGATGAGTAAGATTATAAATTTAGTAACAATTGTTTTGTTATTTATTAGTTGCAACAACACTTCTAAGAAATTAGAGATGCTAAAAGAAGGCACATTTATTTATGAGAGAGAAAGAGTTTTTGAGAAAAAAATATTACAGTTGAACAATCAAAAAAATAGAAATGATAAGAGAAACTAAATATGTTGTTGAAGAAAAAAAGTTATTTACGATAGTTTAGGTATTTTGCAAATATATGATGGTGCTGCAGAGGGTTTTTATTATTCACACAAGAAATAAAAAGTGATGGAAATATTATATTCAAAAAAATAGGGGGTATAGTAATAAAAATATTAATAAATAGAAAAACTGGATTGTCTTATAGATGGGAAAGATACAATTAGGAACTTTTGAAGTGTTTTTTTAAAAAGATAGGCTTATAATGGTCTATCCTAATGAAGATGATAGAATTTATGTATACAAATTTAAATAATTAATTGAGGCGTCAAAAATAATCTCATATATTTGCACTCTGAAAATTAATGTATTGAGGTGTCTATTTAGCTGAATATAGTTTTTAGAATCAATCGCTCACAAAATGAAGATACTATCTTTAACAAATTAATGAAAAAAGAATTGTAGAGCGTTCTCCCGTTTCCCAAAGTCAATTAGTATGTAGCTAAATAGACGCCTCAATTAGGGAATTAGCAAATTAGGGAATTAGCAAATTAGGGAATTAGCAAATTATGAATTGTGAATTCTGAATTGTGAATTGTGGGACAGGGTGCGACAAGTAGGACAGGGTGCGACAAGTGGGACAAATGGGACGGGTAGGACGTGGAGAGAATTGTGAATTTTGAATTGGGCACAAGCTGCAAGCTTGCGCCAGCGGGGGCAATGGGAAACAATGATAAAAGACTCTGATTTAAAAACCAATTGATAATGAATAAGACGACAAAAAAACACTCGGTTTAATAGTATTTGCTTTTTTTATATCTCAAAAATCTATACAGCCAGTTATTTATAAATAAAATAGACAATAAAGATATAGAGATTGTTGAAAAAGATATTCCTGCCAAATGTATTTCAAGTCTGTACGATTATATAAGAATCGATAAACGTACAAAAAGAACCTTTAAGAGGAAAGTATAAAGTTATTGTAAATAAAGATGAGTATTACAAAACCTTCTTTGAAGAGGGTAATATTCGAATCAAAAATGATATCAACATAGTTAAGTATTATTGCAAAGGAAAAATTATGGAAACTATATATATATGTTGGAAGAGAATATACGTTGCTATCAAAAAAAGCAACCTTGATAAAGAAAAAAAGGAGTGTTACATATCAAATATTTTTAATTATAGTGATATAGATGAAAAAAAGAGCCTATTCTTATAAGAGAAAAAAAGATAAACAGAGTACAGAAAAAAATTTCTTAAAAATATTTATACCATTAATAAAAGAGAAAGACATAAAAGCGTTTCTAAAAAGATTTTTAGTTTCGCTTGTTAGCAATGGGAAACAATGATATTTGAGGAACTTGGATATAAACCCTAATAAGAGCATTCCAATCCAAGTTACATCAAGATACTCATATCTCATTATCAAACCTTTATATCCGTCAAGCCAACCATTTTGCTTGTTCAATTTTAAACCTATTTTTTTGTACAATTCTTCATCAAAAATAAACATCTGGTTGCGCTCCTTTATTAAAAGCTAAATCTTTTTCCTACACTTAAAAAAAGGAAATAATCCATTTATTTATTGTATCTTTTGCCCAAAGTTCCTGAATTTTTGGTGTTCTTTTTTTTCAAACACAAAAATTACTAATTTTCGGGAATTTTTTTATTTTATAATAGGAAAAAGTTTAAACAGCTTCAAAGTTAAGGAAGCTATAGGATATGATAAATTTCACAAAAAAATAATTAGTATTTGTTTCATTCTAATAAGCACGTTATCTTTTTGCTCAGAAATTGTCTAAAGAACACTTGAGAAATTTCCCCAAAGAAAATGGTTTTTATAAAAACATTTGTGCTGTCAAAGTATAATAATAAGTTAAGAGCAAATGTCGTACTCCACTCTGACTTCCTTAAAGATAAAGATGGAGACCTTACAGAAAAATGTTCTCATCTCGTTTCTAAAAAAAGAAAAACAGTTGGTTAGCAAATGATGTTCAAGTTATTGTTAAATGTAGAGGAAAAATGCATTAACTATATTGATGAGGATACAAACGCACTCTATAGAAATAATTTTTTTCTATTTTGAATTTTCTTTTGATGGACCTCGTTACTCAGGTTACCTCTTTGCGTTTAAAAAAAGAGGACGATGGTTATTTTAATTTAGTGAAAATGCAAGAAGTCTTTAAATCTTTCTATTGGGATATGCCCATTCGCTGGTATAGCCCAACTGAAAAAGAAGAATTTACTGTAACTAATTCTGAAAAAGAAGAATTTACTGTAACTAATTCTGAAAAAGAAATTTCGTTTGATGATTTAGAAGAAGTTTCGTTGCCTTTTTGTATAAAAAGGTAGTTATGTGAAAGATGATTTGTATTATGTAGATATTGATAAATTTTTAGGCTTTCATAAGTTAAAAAAATCGTTAAACAAGGAAGTAAATGCCCTTTTTTTCATAAAGGTACGATTGATTTTTTTAACATATAAGGATAATCCTTTTTATGAGCTTATTCCATATAGGCAAAAATGAATTTGATACACCACCCTTTGCTACTAAAAAAATACAGATAAGTGATAGTATAACATCTATTTTATATGCATATATAATAGAAGATGGAGAACCACGTGTAGAGTTACAAACATTTGATAAACAAGGGAATTATATAGACAGTATCATTCTTTATTATCGCCTCGCTGATGAATGTTCATCAGAGCGAACATTTTGCATTGATAAGAACTTTAAAAATAAAAAAATTCAAACAGATTTTTGTTCAGGAGAATTAGATGAAGGAGAAGATTTTTTTCTTATCATAGTACTGACATATTTAAAAATCACTGAAACAGGAAAGATAGTGAAACAATGAAATTAATTTATCATAGGAAAGAATAATACATTTTCTTACCTTTGCAAACAAATAAAAACAAAGATAGAACAATGAACAATCTACTCACCCATTATCCTGTGAATTGGATAGACGGAATGAAGCTAAGCAGCAGCCATTTTATTGCTGTGCAGGACTTTGTTACCGATAGCATTAGAGATGCCATAGCCTTGCAAACCACAGACCTTAACTATGGCTTACAGCCTATGGAAGGCGATTCGGTAAAGATGCACGTGCTGATGGATCACTACAATCAGCTGCAACTAACCCTTGAAGAATGCCACGCTGTTACTCCTAATGGGATACGCATACAGATAATTACCTCACAAGAAGGACAAACCTTATACATAAAACTGAAAAAGGTTTGCCAACATTATTCTATAAAAACAACAGAATTAGGTTATAAAGAATTATGAAGAAAAAGTTTTATTATTTTTATTACTATTAACTCAATGTATTATTTTTTTGCTCAGAATAAGAAGACATATTCCACAAAAAAACATATACGAGTCTTATTGTTGGAGTGAGTCAGATGATGGCGATAGATATTATGTCGTTGATGAAGATATTATGGGTGATCATATTTATTTATGCATTAATACAGCAAATGGTCTATTAGTTGATCATAAACGTACTAATGTTATAAAAAGAAGAATTAAAAAAACAATCCTTTTTTTAAAGATTAATAATCAAGTTATACAATTAGAGGAAATTGATAAAAATTTATAGTTGTATACCTATGGTGCTTTTGGTCTAAAAAAACAGAATAACAACACCTATATCGCAATTGAATTATACACAATGTGTTATAGTAAATATTGCCACGATTATTATTATATCTTTGTATATATGGAAAAAAAGGAGTTGTTATGAATTCAAAAAAATAATTAGGAGTGAGGGTACTCCTATTGATAGCGATACAAAAAAATCAAGCATTATATGCGTAATGGATTAAAAATATTAACGCCTTTTAAAAAAATAATAAAAACTATGAATGTTAGAATTTTTATATATTATAATATTTAATTTCATTCAAGTTGTAAGTGCACAAGATAAATCTGTTTTCCAGAAAAAAAGTATATATGATATATGTTGCTGGGGAAGCACAATAGGGAATATTAATTATTACCATCTTAACACTCAAATTCAAGGTAAGAGGATTTATATGATACTTCCCACAAGGAATGAAAAAAAGCAAGAGAACAAGAATGTACAATTTCAATTAGTAAAAAAATAGAAAAATTTATCTATACACATAGATAATCAAGAACTTGAGCTAAAGAATATTGATGCGATAGATTATTGTGTGCCAGATTGGATGTGGTGTAAAAAAATATAAGAGTGATTTTTACATAGCAATTCGTCTCTATATATTGTGTTATAGCAGTTCTTGTAATTCATATTATTATATTTTTAATGTATTTACATAATAATAAGATAAATAATTATAAAATAATAGATACAGAATCCCCCTTATCTGATAAACAAATTAAGCATTATATGCGTAATGGATTAAAAATACTAATCTTTAAAAAAATAATAAAAACTATGAGTATTACTTTTGGAAAACCACGTTTTGTGGAAGAAGGTAAATGCTCCTGATTCAAGCGATAATGATTTCAAAGGAAAGATGTATTCTTTTTTTAAATGGCAATTTTGTGATGAGGAGTTTTTTTATATTGCATTATTTTTTTAACAAGAATAACACAAATCCAGATATACTATGGTCTATAGATCGTAACTCACTTCCAGAAGACTTGAAGTTTGTGATGGAGTATTATGAGAAAAATAAGAGGAAGTTTATAAACTAATTGAGGTGTCAAAAATAATTTCATATATTTGCACTCTGAAAAATTAATGTATTGAGGTGTCTATTTAGCCGAATACAGTTTTTAGAATCAATCGCTCACAAAAATAAAGATACTATCTTTAACAAATTAATGAAAAAGAATTGTAGAGCGTTCTCCCGTTTCCCAAAGTCAATTAGTATGTAGCTAAATAGACACCTCAAATAAAAAAAGTTTTGTGTATTTCAAAAAAAGTAGTACTTTTGCAGCGATATAAAAGAGAAAGGCAGCAAGGAGTTGCGAGCTCCTGCTGCCTGCCCGTTTTGCATAGGCACCTTTGACTTTCAAAGGTGTTGCAAAAAGTAAGGGATGCTAATGATTTTAGCAAAAATTTTAACATTAGAAACTAAGGTTGCTTGCAATAGCGAGCAACCTTTTTCTGTTTTTTTCTTGTTATTTCAAAAAAACTTCGTATCTTTGCACCGAATTTTAACTGTTGGAGGGGACGTTTGAGTCCCCTCTTTTTATAGAAAAATGAATTTTTAAAGACCAAGTTAAAGCCTTAGTAGACAAAGCCTTAGAAGCTACTCCGACGCTGTTTCTCACTGACCTGAAAGTGTCGGCTGACAACGCTATCACCGTGGTAATTGACGGCGATAACGGGGTGGGAATTGACGATTGTATCGCCTTAAGTAGGGCTGTAGAAGCACCTTTAGATGCTGAAGGAGCTGATTTTTTTCGTTAGAAGTAACTTCGTTTGGGGCTACTGAACCTTTTGTGCTACCTCGTCAGTACGCTAAAAAAATGTGGGTAGAACTGTACAGATAACCACTACCGATGGCAAAAGTGCAAGAAGGGGTGCTAAAAAGGTGAAACAGACGGAGTGGTAACCCTTGAAACTGAAACACGTGAGCCTAAACCTGTAGGCAAAGGCAAAAATAACAGTGAAAAAAAGAACATTCTTTTGCCTTATCAGATATAAAAAAGAAGCTAAAGTAATCATTAAATTTTAATTGAACGTATATGAATAGTCTTGAATTAATCGAATCTTTCTCGGAGTTTAAAGATGACAAACTGATTAACCGCGAAACCCTTATGGCTATTTTGGAAGAGGTTTTTCGCAATACCCTAAAAAAGAAATACGGCTCTGACGATAATTTCGACATCATTATTAACCCCGATAAAGGCGACCTACAAATATTCAGAAACCGCATAGTGGTAGAAGATGGTGCTGTGACCAATGACAACCAAGAAATTGCACTATCGGTAGCTAGAAAAATAGAACCTGACTTTGAAGTAGGTGAAGATGTTTCAGAAGAAATTAAAATTAATGACCTTGGTAGACGTGCTATCTTGGCACTACGCCAAAACTTGATTTCTAAAATTCACGAATACGACAGCACCACTATCTACCGTAGATTTAAAGACCTTATCGGACAGATAGTAGTGGCTGAAATTCACCATATTAGACACAAAGCTATCATCTTATTAGACGATGAGGGCAATGAGATTATTCTTCCTAAGGAAAAGCAAATCCCTTCGGATTTCTTTAAGAAAGGGGAACACGTGCGCGGTATTATAGAATCAGTAGAACTTAAGAGTACGAAGCCTACTATTATTATGTCGCGTACCTCGCCTATTTTCTTGCAACGCCTTTTTGAGCAAGAAATTCCTGAGATTGCCGATGGTATCATCACGGTGAATAAGGTGGTGCGTATACCTGGTGAAAAGGCTAAAGTGGCGGTTGATTCGTTTGACGAGCGCATAGATGCTGTAGGGGCTTGCGTAGGGGTACGCGGGGCTCGTATACACGGTATTGTACGCGAGTTGGGCAATGAAAATATAGATGTGATTCCGTTTACGAACAACGTTTCGCTGCTTATTACTCGCGCTTTGGCTCCTGCGCACGTAACTTCGGTTACCCTTAATGAAGAAGAGAAACGCGCTGATGTGTTTTTGCCTAATGAAGAGGTATCGAAAGCGATTGGTAAGTCGGGGTACAATATACGCTTGGCAAGTCAGCTAACTGGCTATGAGATAGATGTGTATCGCGAAGGAATCACTGATGAGGATATAGAACTCACAGAGTTTGACGATGAAATAGAGGGGTGGATAATAGAGCAATTGCACAATGCAGGGCTTGATACGGCTAAGAGCGTATTGGAGCTTACCCATGAAGAGCTAATGACACGTACTGACCTTGAAGAGGAAACTGTAAAGGAAATACAACGTGTATTGGCTGAAGAATTTGAATAATATTGCGAGATGGGTAGTGCCCATTTAGAAGTCTCACACGAGGGGGCGAAAACAATTGACGATTAGCAATTGAACATTGATAATTATTAAAAAAATATATGAGCGAGGGAAAAAACAATAAGAATAAGCAAGGTTTTGAAGGATGTGAACATCTCTTTGAGTACGGCAGCAGAAGAACTCAAGAAGCATAAGAATATTGAGATTGACGAGAGCCCAAATACGAAGATATCAGAGGAGGCGTATCAATTCCTTTTAAACAAATTTAGTGCAGATAAGAGTAAGCGCGCCGTTTCTAAAGAAATAGTAGAAGACAAACGGAAAGAGCGTGAGGCAATACGTATGGAGCAAGAGAAGGAGAACCAAGAGAAACGCCGTCAGCAAGAACAAGAGGTTATTAAAGCCAAAGGACACTTAGCGGGTCTGAAGCCTGTGGGCAAAATAGACTTAGACGGAGGTAAAAAGCACTGCTGAGAAACCAGCGGTGGCTGCACCGGCACCTACTCCTGCTGAAACAGTAACCCCTACGGCTACTGATGCCCCTACGGCTGCTGCTCCTGCTAAAAAAGAAGAAGTGCCAACCTCTGATTCGTCTGCTAAAAAAAGACCACAAAGAGGGTAAAGAAAAGGACAAGAAAAAAAGATAAGGAAAAAAAGACCGCAATCAGGCTGCTCAGAAAAAAATAAAAACTGTGTATCAGAACCCGCTCATTCAGTCAGTTGCCCCTCCTAAGAAAAAAAGGAAAAACGCTCTTAAGCACAAAGAAGAATACACCCCCGAAGCTCCTATAGGAATCATTGAAACTCAGTACCAAAAAACTTACAGGTCCGAAGGTAGTGGGTGAGAAGATTGACCTTAGTCAGTTTGAGAAAAAGAAGAAAAAGAAGAAGAGAAGTAGAGGTAAGGATAAGGAAAAAAAGACGCTCAGACAACAGCGGTTGCTAATGCTGCTAACGACAGCGAAAAAACGCAAGCGCAAACGCATACGCAAAGATGAGCCTAATGCTGCCGCAGCGGGCAAAGGCGAGAGCGCTAAGAAAGAGAAAAAAAGCTAAAAATATTCGCTAAAAATAGAGCCTACTGAAGAAGAGGTACAAAAAGCAAGTACGCGAAACCCTCGAACGCCTACAAGGCAAGACTACCAAATCGAAAGGGGCTAAATACCGCAAAGAAAAAAACGAGAAACTCACCGCCAAAAGGCAGAACAAGAACTCGCTGAACAAGAGCAACAAGAGAAAAATATTGAAGCTAACGGAGTTCGTGACCGTTAATGAGTTGGCTACGATGATGGATGTGCCTATCAATAGGGTTATCGGGGCTTGTATGACACTTGGTATAATGGTGACGATGAACCAACGCCTTGATGCTGAAACGCTTAGCATAGTGGCTGAAGAGTTTGGTTTCGAAGTAGAATTTGCTACTGCCAATATTGAAGAGGCTATACATATAGAAGAAGATAAACCAGAGGATTTGGTACCACGTGCGCCTATCGTAACGGTAATGGGACACGTAGACCACGGTAAGACCTCGCTATTAGACTATATACGAAAAGAAAAATGTGATAGCTGGCGAAAGTGGAGGTATCACTCAGCACATAGGTGCTTATGGGGTGAGACTTGAGAGCGGAGAGCGCATCACTTTCCTCGATACCCCAGGACACGAAGCCTTTACGGCGATGCGTGCTCGTGGTACTAAGGTTACCGATATTGCTATTATAGTGGTAGCTGCCGATGACGATGTGATGCCGCAAACTAAAGAGGCTATCAGCCACGCACAGGCAGCGGGTGTGCCTATCATTTTTGCTATCAACAAAATTGATAAACCTAACGCTAACCCTGACAAGATAAAAAGAACGCTTGGCGGGTATGAACCTTTTAGTAGAAGAATGGGGCGGTAAGATACAATCGCAAGACATTTCGGCTAAGAAAGGTATAGGCGTACAAGAATTGTTAGAAAAAGTGCTTTTAGAAGCTGAGGTACTTGAACTGAAAGCTAACCCTAATAAGGCGGCTATCGGTACCGTAGTGGAAGCGGCTCTTGATAAAGGACGCGGGTATGTATCGACCGTACTGGTAGAAAACGGTACGCTGCACGTAGGGGATTATGTGTTGGCGGGTACTAACTCGGGCAAAATACGCGCTATGCACGATGAGCGCGGCAAGAAAGTGAAAGAAGCAGGGCCTTCTACCCCTATCACTATTTTGGGCTTAGATGGCGCTCCGCAGGCGGGTGATAAATTCTATGTGTTTGAAGACGAAAAAGAAGCTAAACAGATAGTGGCTAAACGCGCACAACTACAGCGCGAACAGTCAGTACGCACTCAGCGCCACATCACTTTAGATGAGATAGGTAGACGTATAGCTCTTGGCGACTTTAAGCAGCTGAACATCATTTTGAAAGGGGACGTAGATGGTTCGGTAGAAGCTCTTACCGATTCATTCCAAAAAAACTCTCTACCGAAGAGATACAAATCTCGATTATACACAAGGGAGTGGGTGCTATTACCGAATCGGATGTGCTCTTGGCTTCGGCTTCAGATGCTATCATCATAGGATTCAACGTACGTCCGATGACAAACGCTCGTGCTTTGGCAGAGAAAGAATCGATAGATATACGTACTTACTCAATTATCTACGATGCTATCAACGACCTTAAAGACGCTATGGAGGGTATGTTATCGCCTGTATTTAAGGAAGAAGTAACCGGTACGGTAGAAATACGCGAGCTCTTCAAGATATCGAAAGTAGGAACGATAGCCGGCTGTATGGTAACTGATGGTAAGATATATCGCAATTCTAAAATACGTCTGATACGCGATAACGTGGTGATTTACACCGGAGAGTTATCTTCGCTTAAACGCTTCAAAGACGATGTGAAAGAAGTGAGCAAAGGTTACGACTGCGGATTGCAAATTAAGAACTACAACGATATTCACGAAGGTGATGTAATAGAAGCCTACCAAGAGGTGGCAGTGAAGAAAAAAACTGTAGTATAAAAAAATACCTAAATAATAAAGGCTGTACAAGTATTCGCTGTACAGCCTTTATGTTTTTAACAAAAAAACTTGCACTCTTGTTTTCTTTTTCTTAATTTTGCATTAGAAATTATAAAAAGATTGAACTGTGAAACGGTTTGTTTTAGTACTGCTTTTTGGGGCTTGCTTCCCTTTTTGGGCTATAGGGCAAAAACGCTCCTATTGCTAAAGTTGTTATCCAAGCGCCTGAAAGATACTATACCATAGAGCAGAAGCCTAAAGTACAGTTAGAGAAGGAAAAAGAGAAATCAGACTTTGCAAATGATTATATCGGAGAACAGGAGAAAGAAAAATAGTTTTATAACAAAAGTAATGCTACTTTTTACTCTCAATAATAAGTTTTATCACTTACTTATTAGGGTATAGACCCCTTTAAAAAAGATAGTAGATGACCCTAACCTTTCTGTTTATCAAAAAAATATGCACAGCTAAAAGAAAACAATTCGATGTGGGGCTGTGTAGGCTGTTTATTTGCTATTTTGTTTCCTCCTTTTCCGTTAGGTATCATTTATTTTTCTGATGGTGAGAAGGCTCAGAAAGCAACAACTCTCTGCTATGGTATGCGAGAAGTGTGGAGAAAAAAACTCTCAGCAGGTTAGCAGACAAAAATGAAGGAAGTGTTATAAACTATTTTTTTCATCTGTCGTAAGTGTGGAAATATACATCAGGAGAGCATAAAAAAGGCTGTACGTTCTAGTTCACAAACAAGTAGCAAATCAAGCAGAAAGGACGACTCGTATGGCAGCAGTAGTAGTTCGTATAACAGAAGTAGTAGTTCATATAATAAATCATACAGAAGTGGTAAATTTTGATCTTTAAAAACACGCATAACCGATGGCAATCAGTTGTATCATAGTAGATGATGAACCAATGGCACTACAGCTATTAGAAAGCTATGTGCTAAAAAAACTCCTTTTTTTGGAGTTGGTGGGTAAATATACTAACGCAATAGATGTATTGCAATACTTCTATGAAGGTGGCGACGCTGAACTGATATATATGGACATACAGATGCCCGAACTAACAGGGCTGGAGCTCTCTAAAAAACTGCCCCCACACACGCGTATTATCTTTACCACTGCCTTTGACCAATATGCTATAGAGGGGTATAAAGTGAATGCCATAGGCTATTTGTTGAAGCCTTTTAATTACTTAGAGTTTTTAGAAACGGCAGAAAAGGCAATGTTATTGTCCTCAGTGCCTACGGAAAAGACGGCTACACAAGATTATATGTTTGTAAAAGCCGATTATAAGCAAATAAAAGTGCCTTATAGCGATATTCTTTACATAGAAGGTCTTAAAGATTATGTAAAGATATACCTTACTACCCAACCACAGCCCTTAGTAACCCTACTGAGTTTGAAGAAATTAGAAGAGCAGCTGCCCGCAGAGCGATTTATGCGCGTGCATCGCTCATTTATAGTCGCCTTAGACAAGGTGCAAGTGGTAGAACGTAGCCAGATAGTATTCGGCAACCAACGCATAACGATAGCCGATGCTAACAAAGAGGCTTTTTGCAACGAGTGAGAATTAATTCGGAAAAATTGATTTTGTATAACCAACAGAATAAAAAGAAAGAAATAACTATGAACAAAAAAATACAGTATTAGGCTGGGCTGCCCTGTTAATGGTAGTCGTTGGCTTTTATTCTTATAGGACTTGCTGCTTTCAAATACAACGAAATAGCAGGTTGGGGCTTTGGCACGGTAGGTATTGGCTTTTTGCCATTGCGTGGGTGTTTAACGCTCTGAAAGGAAGAGTATAACAATTAGCTGATTTGCCAATTAGCCAATTGGTAAAAATCAAATAAATTAATAAAAATGAATATTCCAGAACAATTTCAAGTAAAGCCTTATAGGCAAGAAACGTATTTAATAAATGGCGAACTAAGGAAGTGGGAAGGAGAGTTTGCTAACATTTACTCCACTATTTCGTCGACCGAAGCCTATGCGCCTACCCTCTTGGGTAGTGTGCCTGCTTTGGGTGAACAAGAAGCATTGGAAGCGCTTCATTCAGCTACCGATGCCTATAACAAAGGCAAGGGACTTTGGCCTACGATGAAAGTAAAAGACCGTATTGCGGTTATGCTTAAATTCGTAAAGCAAATGGAAAAGCAACGCGATGAGGTGGTAAAACTAATGATGTGGGAGATAGGCAAAAGCCTTGACGACTCGCGCAAGGAGTTTGACCGTACTGTAGAGTATATCTACGATACTATCAATGCTTATAAGGAGCTTGACAACCAGTCCTCTAAATTCGTGCAGCGCGATGGGGTGTATGCCCTTATTAGACGAGGCCCATTGGGAGTGGTACTTTGCTTAGGTCCTTATAACTATCCGCTTAATGAAACCTTTGCGCTTATCATTCCCGCCCTTATTATGGGGAATGCGGTTATCTTTAAGCCAGCTAAGCACGGTGTATTGTTATTTACACCGCTTTTAGAAGCCTTTCAAAACTCTTTCCCTCGTGGCGTGATAAACATTCTCTACGGCCGTGGACGCTCAGTAGCGCCCCCTATTATGCAGAGTGGCAAGGTAGATGTATTGGCGTTAATAGGCAACAGTAAAACCGCTATTGCCCTACAAGACCAACACCCTAACAAAAAAATCGTCTGCGCCTTGTATTTGGGTTGGAAGCTAAGAACCCTGGTGTTATATTACCCGATGCTAACTTAGATTTGGCAGTAAATGAATGCGTAAAAGGAGCTCTCTCTTTCAACGGACAGCGTTGTACAGCCTTGAAAATACTCTACGTACACGCTAAGATAAAAGATGAGTTTATCAAACGCTTTGCCGAAAAGGTAGATGCTCTTAAGTTTGGCAATCCTTGGGATGAGAAGGTAGCCCTCACGCCGTTACCTGAGGTAGAAAAACCTGCCTTTATACAAGAACTTATAGATGATGCTCTTGCTAAAGGAGCTACTATACAAAACAAGAAAGGTGGTGAGCGCACTGATAACTTTATATTCCCTGCGGTACTCTACCCTGTATCGAAAGAGATGCGAGTGTACAACGAAGAGCAGTTTGGCCCCTTAGTGCCTATTAAACCTTTTTTTCTAACATCAATGAGATTATTGATGAAATATCAGAGTCTAAATATGGGCAACAGATAAGTCTGTTTGGAGAAGACCCTCAAGAACTCTCGCCTCTTATTGATATGTTAGTGAATATGCTCTGTAGGGTAAACCTTAATAGTCTCTGCCAAAGAGGCCCAGACGTATTTCCTTTCACAGGGCGTAAAGACTCAGCAGTAGGTACCCTGAGCGTACACGATGCCTTGCGCTCTTTCTCTATTCGAACCTTTGTGTCATTCCAAAACAATGAGTATAACGACCGTATAGTAGAGAATCTGCTGCGTACAGGGGCTTCTAACTTCATCAATACAGATTTCATACTATAAATAAAAAAAGAGCGTTTTTTTACACGCTCTTTTTTTCTTTATTAAATCATTTTTTTGTTTATCTCTTTATTAACCTAAGTAATTCGCCTATCCATAGCACTAAGCTAGTGGCTGCGATAATTAAGCACCAATCAGTTAGGAGTAAGGGGGTAACACTAAACATAGCTCCGCCAAAGGTAGTAATTACTACCTGACCAATGATAATAGCTGCTGCTATCATTATAAAACCTTGGCTTTTTCCTATTTCGGCAAAGGCACTCCTACCGGTGCGATAGGCTTTGGCATTGAACATATTCCAGAATTGAAGCATCACAAAGATAGAAAAAGAAAAAGCGAGAGCTCATAAGCTGATAATCCGTTTTCAAAACTTCCGAAGTGGAAGAAATTAGCAAAAATAATCAGTAATACTGAACTGAGTAAGGCTTGTAATATCTTCATTCTTAAAATATTGTATAAATCCGAAGAGTAGCAATACAAACAGTCCGCCTACTCCAAAAATGCCACGCGCCATTTCTTTAGTGATAATGTTAGCTTTACGCTCACGCGGAGGGTCGTTCATCACACGCTGGCTTGGAGGTAGAGAGGCGAGGGCTAAGGCAGCAAAGGTATCCATTATGAGGTTTACCCATAGCATCTGAGTAACCGTTAGAGGCGATTGTACCCCTAAAAAAACGCTCCGAAGAGCACAATGATACAAGCCGCCGCATTTATAGTCATTTGGAAAAGGATAAACCGCTGAATATTTAGGTATAATGAGCGCCCCCACATTACAGCCTTACCTATACTGCTAAAAGAGTTATCTAAGATAGTGATATCACTGGCTTCTTTGGCTACAGAGGTGCCATCGCCCATAGAAAGTCCTACTTGAGCGGCTTTTAGGGCAGGAGCATCATTAGTGCCGTCACCTGTTACGGCTACTACCTCGCCGCGCTGCTGTAGGAGGTTCACTAAGCGGGCTTTATCAAGAGGTCGGGCGCGCGAAATAACACGTAGGTGAGGAATACGCTCTAAGAGCTCAGTATCATTCATCGCAGCAAATTCTGCTCCTGTGATGTGGTTGATATCGCTACAACTATCGTCCCACAGTCTTATTTGGCGCGCTATTTCTTTAGCTGTACCAGGGGTATCGCCGGTTACTATCTTCACCTGTATGCCTGCGTGCATACACTCTTCTATAGCAGCAGGTACATCAGCTCGTACAGGGTCGGCAATAGCTGTAATGCCGATAAACTGCAATCCGTTGATTACTAACTTTCCATTTTCTGAAATAACGGTTTTAGGATCGTCAATCACCTTGTAGGCAAAGCCTATGGTGCGCATAGCTTGCTGTTGGTATTGTAATAGTTTGCCCTCGAAGTCAGTTTGTGAAATGGTTGAGCAGAACTCCCCGCCCTCGTGGCAGAAAGTCATCACTATTTCGGGAGCACCTTTTACATACAATATATTTTTACCCAAAGCTGCTGAGCGTACCAATGTTGCCATATATTTGCGCTCGGTAGAAAAAGTGAGTTGCTGTATCACTTCGCACTCTTCGCGTATGGGTAGGTAATTTATGCCTTTGCTATAGAGCCAAAGCAATAGGGCACCTTCGGTAGGATTGCCTAATACGGTAGGTTTTTTTCTTGTGCTGAAAAAAATCTAAATAAGCAGTAGAGTTTAGCGCCATTGATTCGGCAATGAGCTTTTCATCGGCAGAAGGGTTGAAATAGGTTTCGTAGATGGTCATTTGGTTTTGGGTGAGGGTACCTGTTTTGTCGGTGCAAATAACGGTAGCCGCCCCCATTGTTTCGCAAGCGTGCATCTTGCGCACAAGATTGTTAGTAGCCATCATTCGGCGCATACTGTAGGCTAAGCTCAGAGTTACACTCATTGGGAGCCCCTCAGGAACGGCTACCACTACCACAGTGATAGCAATCATCAGTGTATTAAGAAGATAACCACCAAAATCGACCCAATCGATAGCACTTAAGCTGTGCGATGGGTTATGAAAAATAGAGGAACAAACGCCCTACTAATACTAAGGCAGCAATTGCGTAACTGATGCGGCTGATAAGGCTTGCTAGTTTGTGTAGCTGTTCGTCTAAAGGCGTTTTTACTGAACTATCTATCTGTACGCCCTCGAACACTTTGCCGTATTCGGTGGCATCACCTACTTTCTTTACTTCTATCACTCCGTGTCCATCGGCTACTGAGGTGCCCCTACACACATAGTTAGAGGGGTAAGTGGCTTCAGCCTCAAAGTCAGCAGGGGTCAGTAGTTTTATGTACGAGAGGCTCTCCCGTAAGGGTTGATTCGTTGATATGCAGTGAGATAGCCTCTAAAAGCTCTCCGTCGGCAGGCACTTCTTCACCTGTTTCTAAAAGAACGATATCGCCTACAACAATGTCTTTTTTGAGTACCTGTGTTACGCGTTCTTCGCGGATAACTTTATAGTATATATCATCATTTACTTGGTTGAGGATTTCAAACTGCTTATTGGCTTTTACTTCAAAGTAGAATGCTACTCCTGTAGCTAAGAAAAATAGCGAGAAAAGATGCCTACTGGTTCTAAGAAAGCATTAAAAACCTTCGCCTAAGGCAAAAAAATCATAAGCTGAGACACCAAAGGAGCAGGCTAATGCTATTAAGAGAATGAGGATAATAGGGTCGGACAGTTTTTCTAAAAAAACTGTTTCCAGAGGGGTACACCTGCTACTGATGAGAAGGAATTAGCCCCGTGTTGGGCGCGACTTTCGAGTACTTGAGGCTCGGTAAGTCCTTTGTAATGATGTTTTTGCCATAAATAATATTAGCTTTTAATAGTAAGAGGACTAAAACCTAAATTTTAGTCCTCTCTTTTTGTATAACATTAAAAATACAATATAAAAATGAAGTGGAGTCGGAGAGAATCGAACTCTCGTCCAAATAAGTCATCAAAAGGCTTTCTACATACTTAGTTTTTTTGTTTGATTTTTCGTCGCAAAGCTGACCAAAAAAACCGCCCACTTTGCGCTTAGCTTCTTAATAGTTAAGAACCGTTGGCAGAAGCGAACCGCAGGTTCAATGTTGACTTTTATGGTGCCTCTATACGAATCGCCGTCAACAAGGGCTTTTTCAGAGACATCTCGCTTCCTTACCTTGTAAGGACTTAGCCAGCAGTCTTACTAAACTTCAGACTAGGCAGCAAGAGCGTAGTTATTCTCGCCATTTAAAAAGTTTGAAATAGATATTATCGAGCATTCATTTCACAGCTCGGTATGCTTACCATTCAATGTCACCTACTGTCAAAAACCGGTCGACCCCAAATGATTATTGGTTGTGTTTCACATAAAAAAACACGCTGCAAAGGTACGAAATATTTTTTTAACTACCAAATTTTAGATTGTTAGTTTTTTTGGTCGTTAGAGGTTAGTTGTCTTTTGAGCTTCGTCTTTGGCTCTTGCTTTTATAAAGGCGGCTCGGCTTAGTGGTTCGTAGCTCTCGGCTTCGCCCAACATACGCTGGCTGTCATTGGGTACTTTCCTAAAACTATAGTTAGCCAAATGCCCTGTGCGAGTGCAAACGGCATGCACCTTAGTGACGTATTCGGCTGTCGCCATTAGGTAGGGCATAGGCCCGAAAAGGATTGCCTTTGTAGTCCATATCGAGTCCGGCGACTATCACTCGTACTCCTCTGTTAGCCAAATCATTGCACACATTTACTATCTCATCGTCAAAAAAACTGAGCTTCGTCAATGCCTACTACATCGCAGCCGTCGGCAAGTAGCAAAATACTCGCCGCAGCCTCTACAGGTGTAGAAGGAATTTCAGTAGCATTGTGCGATACGATGTTAGTATCATCATAACGCGTATCAAAAAGAGGGTTTGAATATTTCTACTTTTTTTGCTTAGCAAACTGTGCACGGCGCAATCGGCGTATGAGTTCTTCAGTTTTGCCAGAGAACATCGAGCCGCAGATAACCTCTATCCAGCCTACTTCTTCCTGATTATGTATGTTGTTTTTCTAAGAACATTTTTTTAGAAAGTATAAAGTACACCTACCCCTAACAGCTGCTTGAACTGAGTGCGAGCACCATAGCGATGCGTCTGTCCTTGAGGGTCTTTGTACGAATAAAATTTTACATCATCGTCATATTTGAGGTGAATGCCTAAGCGCGCTTGCACATAGTTATTTACCTTTTAGGCTTAGATTGGTTTCCCAATCTATATCTATATTACCAAATTTTTTTAGGTAATCGCCATAGATAGTGAAGTTAGTGTTTAGGTTGATGTTTTCCATCACTTTTTTATCCCAACGGCCTGAGGCAGAGAACCCCAACTCAGATACTGTCTTCTTGCCTTTTTCTACCCCGAAAGCACCTTCATCAGATAGGTGTTTATCTAACACCATAGTGGTTTTGAGGGTCATAGGCGATAAGAAAAGGTTGAACTTGATGTTAGTAGGAGCATACTCGGCACCCAAACCGAGTGTAAAAATAAGCAGGAGCAAAGGGTTTAGAGATTGCCTCGTCTATATTAGGGTATTTATACCCGTTGCTGATTTGGGTAAGAAATTGTGCTCGTGCGGTGTAGTACCAAAACGAATGCGAACTACCACGATAGCCAAATGAGGAGGTTAGCGATACCTTGTCGTCTGTTTTGCGCACTTCGCGTCCTTTTTGGGCATTGATACCGTAGTTGATTTCTAAATCGTTGTCCCAAAAGAAAGTTTTTTTCGTTATAGCGGCGGCGGAATTTGCCGTTCATAAGTCCTGAGATAGAGTTTTTCGCCCCCTGCACTCCAGTTAGAGAAGGTTACTTCGCTCATATTCAGTGTTACTTGGTTGAACTTGAACCACTTTTCTTGTTCGCGTTTCACTCGGTTGAAAGTGAATTTTAACGCGTTAGGGTCTTGTAGCACTTCTATAGGAGTTGTTTTTACCGGAGCGGTACGCGTTTTGGCTTTGCGTACTTGCCCAAAAAGCGGTAACAGTAGTAAGTAGGAGAACGATAATGATTTTTTTCATTGCTGCATCTGATTGATGTTAGTTTTACCGCTGCAAAGGTATAAATAATTTGCCAATTAGCCAATTAGTCAATTAGCAAATGTGCCAATTTTTCTTAAGGCAGCTACAGAGCCGTGAGGCATAAAAAAACATCGGGTAAAGTGATGATTTTTTTAGCGGAGTAGTGTAGTTATTAGCCACAGCAAATTCGCTTACCGCACTGCCTAAGCCTCCGGTGCTGCCTTCTTCAATAGTAACGACTTTTTGGGTAGTGGGTGAATACGTGGTGCAGCAAAGCCTCGTCTATCGGTTTTAAGAAACGCATATCGTAGTGGGCGTACTGCTCTGGGGCTTCACTTTGGCGTATCTGTTCGGCTACAAGGTCGGCTATAGTGCCGATGCTGAGTACGGCTATTTCAGTACCTTCTTTTTAGTTGGCACCCTTTGCCAAAAGGCAGTGCCTGAAAGGGTTCAGCCCAATCGGTTTTGTGAGCAACGCCCACGTGGGTAGCGAATGGCGATAGGGTGGGGTAGGGACAGCTGAGCGGTGTAGAGCAGCTGACGCAATTCGGTAGCGTTGCGCGGTGATGCAATAATAAGATTAGGAATAGGACGCAAAAAAGCCATATCAAACACTCCGTGGTGGGTAGCTCCGTCTTCGCCTACCAAGCCAGCGCGGTCGATGCAAAAATACTACCGGTAGGTTTTGTAAAAGCCACATCGTGTATGAGTTGGTCGTAAGCCCGCTGTAGAAAAGTAGAATAGACGATGCAGTAAGGTATAAACCCACGCGCAGCCCAGCCTGCTGCAAAGGTTACGGCGTGCTGTTCGGCTATGCCTACATCAAATACTCTATCGGGGAAAGCCTGCTGTAGAGGAAGCAAGCCGCTACCGCTGCTCATCGCAGGGGTAATGGCTATAATTTTAGGGTTTGAACGAGCTAATTCAGTAAGAGTTTGCCCTACTACTCTTGATATTTAGCGGGTAGGGTAGGGGCTTCGGGAAGTGGTTCGCCTGTGGTCTTATCGAATAGGGCAGGCGAGTGGTAACGCACTTGCTCGGCTTCGGCTTTAGCAAACCCTTTGCCTTTGGTGGTTACTACGTGCAGCAGTCGTACACCGCGCTCGTTTTTTTCAGCCTTTAAAGCCTCGATAAGAGCAGGTAAATCGTGTCCGTTAATAGTGCCTTTATACTTGATATGCAGGGTCGCTGAAAAAAGTTTCGCGAGCCCCTTGTCGTAGAGAACTGAAGTAGTCTTTGAGAGCCCCTACAGTGGGGTCGATAGCCATAGCATTATCGTTGAGGATAATGAGCATATTGGCATCGGTAGTGCCTGCGTGGTTGAGGGCTTCAAACGCCATACCGCTTGCTATGGCTGCATCGCCAATTACAGCTATGTGTTGGCGCTGGGTGTTACCCTCTAAGGCTGACGCAAGAGCCATCGCCAATACGGCAGAGAGCGAAGTAGAGGAGTGCCCCTGTGCCGAAAGCATCGTACTGGCTTTCTTCGCGCTTAGGGAAGCCGCTGATGCCGCCCTGTTGGCGTATGTGTGCAAAGGCTTCGCTTCTGCCTGTCAGCAGTTTATGGGCATAGCATTGGTGACCTACATCCCACACAAGTATATCATCAGGAGTATCAAACACATAGTGCAGGGCGATAGTGAGTTCGACCACGCCCAAACTTGCCCCCAGATGACCGCCGTGCGCTGCGATAACCTCTATGATGCGGGTGCGCAACTGCTCGGCCAACGCTGGCAACTCTTCTACAGGTATGTGTTTTAAATTCTCCAAATTATTTTCTATTTACTAACTTTACTATCAGCATAATAAGTGCCCCCATAGCTACAAAAAGCCAGTAGGGCAAAATACCAATAGGTAGTAAATAAGGCTTTGAGCACTACTGCAAAGACTACCACGAAGAGGATAAGAGTGGCTACCTCATTGAGCATACGCAATTGCAGCGAGGTTAGGGTAGCCTGTCCTGCTTGTAGTCGCTTCATTATGCGCCATGAGTAGTAGTGATACCACAGCAGTATGCCTATGAATAGCAATTTGACGTGCATCCAGCCAAACAAAAAAAGTACGCCCAGTTCATCAGGTAGAACATATAAATACCTGTGAACGACATAATTATAAGGGCAGGTACGGTGATGATGTTCCACAGGCGTTCCTCCATAAAGCTAAACTGTCGGTGCAATATAGAGCGTTCGGGTTCGTCTTTTTGTAAGGCTTCGGTATGGTAGATGAACAATCGCACCATATAGAAAAATACCAGCGAAGTAACTCACTACAAAGATGATGTGTATCGCTTTTTGTAATTGAAAATAAATCCATTATTAGTCGTTATTAATCCATTGAGCAAGAGCTTTTGCCCATAGCTCACTATCATTTAGACAAGGTATGAGTTTGAAGCTCTCGCCTCCGTTTTCGACAAAGGTTTTGCCGCCTACCATCTCTATCTCTTCTAAAGTCTCTACACAGTCGGCAACAAAGGCAGGGGTGATAACGGCTAAGCGTTTCACTCCGCTCTGCGCAAGGGCTTTGATACGGTCGGAGGTGAAAGGGGTAAGCCATTTATCGGCACCTAAGCGCGATTGAAAAGAAATAGAATACTTATCCTTAGGTAATTGCAAGGCTTCTGCCAATAGGCGAGTAGTCTCGAAGCAGTGACTTCGGTAGCAATGTGCTCCTTCGGCAGAGTAGGGGTCGCAGCAGCGTTTGCCATCTTCGATGTGCTTATGGGCGGGAGTAGGCGAGGTTTTGTACAGATGTCGCTCAGGCACTCCGTGATAAGAAAAGAGCAGATGGTCGTAGGGGTAATCGGCTAAGATAGGGGCTGTTACGCCAGCAAGTGCCTCGATGTATTCTTTGCGGTGAAAGAAAGGGGCGAACTTATGCAGCACCATTTGTGGGTAGTGCTCGCGTATGAGTTTTTCAGCTAAAACTTCTATAGTTTCGCTGGTCGCCATAGCATATTGAGGGTATAGCGGTATGAGGAGTACTTCAGTAACCCCTTGCTTATGCAGGGCTGCCAACCCTGCGCTGATGCTGGGGTTGCCATAGCGCATTGCCATTACCACTGGTACTGATACTTGCGTTTGCACTTTGGCGGTTAGTCGCTTGCTGATGACAATCAGCGGTGAGCCTTCTTCCCACCATATTTTTTGATAGGCTTCGCTAGTTTTTGGTGGACGTACGTTGAGGATAATACCACGAACGATAAGATAGCGCAACCAGTATGGATAATCGATAACGCGCTCATCCATCAAAAAAACTCTTTTTAAATATCGCTTGATGTCTTTGACCTCAAACGAATCGGGAGAGCCTAAATTTACAAGTAAAAACTCCTTTTGGCATTTTTTTATATTAATAGCGGGCAAAGGTACGAATAATTTGTCAATTAGTCAATTAGTCAATTTGCCAATTTACATAGTCAATTTACAAATCGGCAAATCGTCTCATTTCGTCTTTTTGTTTCTCGTCTTTTGTGATTTTAATAATATTTTCGGCTAATTCTTCATCGACATCGGCTTCGGGCTTGTCTTTTTCCATTTTGCCGTCTTTGCGCTTGCGAGCACTGACTGAAAGAATACAGCCTAAAGCTAAGCAGGTCATCCAAATGGAAGTACCCCCACTACTGATGAGCGGTAAGTTTTGTCCGGTGACAGGCATTAGCTCTACAGCTACCGCCATATTGATGATGGCTTGTAGCATTATCGGGATACCTAATCCTAAAGCTAAGAGCTGCCCAAAGAGGGTGGCTGCCTGCTGAGAAATCACTACTAACCGAAATAACAAAAATAAAGTATAGTGCCATAATGAAAAAGGGCGCCCATTGACCCGTATTCTTCGGTGATGATAGCGTAAATAAAGTCAGATGAACTCTGAGGGAGGAAGTTTTTCATAGTGCTTTTGCCAGGCCCTTGCCCCACAATACCTCCTTTGGCAATTGCCATTTTGGAGAGTTCGACTTGGTATACCTCTTTTTGTTTTCGTCTTGGGCAAAAATAGGAATCTATTCGGCTTTCCCAAGTGGAAAAAAACGGCTAGGAGCAAGATCGGGGAAGGCTTTTTGCAAACAAGAATAGAAGTCCGCCCTAACGCTATGCCAATACCCGCAATATAGAGCAGATACTTAACCGGATATCCCCCAAGAAAGCCAATAGCACCACCGAAAAGACGATGATAAGGGCTGTAGAGAGGTTGGCAAAGACCACTAAGGCAGTAATACCAGCCACTGGCGCCCAGAGAGGGATTAGGCTGTCTTTGAAGGTGATTTTCTTGTCGTGATTTTTAGCTAAAAAGGAGGCTACATAGACCATAAGCACTATGAGTGCGAAGGCAGAAGGCTGAAAAAGAGAAGCCCTAGCACATTAATCCACCGACTGGCGTTCGCCTCTTTGATAGTAGTGCCGGTAAAAAAATAGCCATAAGCAGTAAGCCTATAGCTAAGAGAAGCCCTAATCTAGAAGCAGGGCGAAAAAAAGCGATAGGGAATTTTATGCACTATAAAGGCCGTGAATATACCCAAGCCTACAAATAAAAAGTGCTTGAAGAAATAGCCCGCTGTGGTAGTGCCCGTGCGCACTACATACTCTAGGTTGCTGCTGGTACTATACACCGCTAAGGACGAAATGAAAGCAAAGATAATAATCAGCGCCCATAACGTCTTATCGCCTTTGATATTTTTGGCTATCCAATCAATCACAAACATTGGCTGCGGGTATTAGAGTTTAGCTACGGCAGCTTTGAACTGGTCGCCACGGTCTTCATAACTTTTGAAAAGGTCGAAGCTCGCACAAGCAGGTGATAACAATACAGTGTCGCCAGCGGTAGCAAAGCGTTGTGCCATCTTTACAGCCTCTTCCATAGAACGGGTTTCTACCATATTGTCGATTACATTGTAAAACGACTGTAATATAGGGGTATTATCCACGCCTAAGCATACGATAGCTTTTACTTTCTGATGTACGTAAGGTAGCAGAGAGTTGTAGTCATTGCCTTTGTCTTGTCCGCCCACTATCCACACGATAGGGGTTTTGATAGTGTCTAAGGCAAAATACACTGAATTGACGTTGGTAGCCTTAGAATCGTTTATATAGGTTACGCCCTCTACAACTTTTACCTCTTCTAAGCGGTGTGCTGCCCCTTGGAACCCTTTGAGGCTTTCGCGTAGTGATGCGTTGCGGATATTTACTAAGCGCGCCGCTACTGCTGCTGCCATAGTATTTTTGATATTGTGTTTTCCTTTTAGGCTTATTTCTTCTACGTCTATCACAGTGGTTTGATTCTCTAACATAATATGTATTTTGTTGTCTTTTTAAGAAAGCTCCTTCGCTCAGTTCTTTTTCGATTGAAAAACCTATACACTTAGGTTTTAGGGGGTGGGTAGCGAGCCAGTCGTTTATCACGGGGTCATCGGCATCGTAAATAAAATAATCATCAGCAGTTTGGTTCATAGCAATGCGAAACTTGGAAAGCTATGTAATTCTCAAACTTATAATCGTACCTGTCTAGATGATCGGGGGTGATGTTGAGCAACACGGCTATATGGGGCGTAAAATACTCAATGCCGTCTAGCTGAAAGCTGCTGATTTCGAGCACGTAGTAAGGCGGATTGCTATGGGCTACCAGCTCGGCAAAGCTATAGCCTATATTGCCACCCAAGCCTACTTCTAATCCTGCTTGTTTGAAAATGTGGTGGGTGAGTAGGGTGGTGGTGGTCTTGCCATTGCTGCCGGTTATAGCTACAATGGTGCTTTGGGTATATTGGCTGGCGAACTCTATTTCGGAAATAATAGGTATGTGTTTTTTTCGCGTGCTTTTTTTGATAATGTCGGCCTTATCAGGGGATACCGGGGCTTTTCATTATGCAGTCGGCAGCGAGTATGCGCGCTTCGTCGTGTGAGCCTTCTTCGTAGTCGATGTTTTGGCGGGATAGGATGTCGCGGTACTGAGGTTTTAGGGCGCCTCTATCGGATAAGAAGACGCTCCAGCCCTTTTGTTTGGCTAAAATAGCAGTACCAACGCCGCTTTCGCCACCGCCTAATATTACTAAACGTTTCATTTGAATGGGTGTTTAGAGAAACTTTTGTTTGGGTTGCAAAAATTACAAAAATAAATAGGAATGCACAAATTTTTTTATTTGGATTTAACGAGTGCGAGCCGCACGGGCAGAGAAGTGAGACGGGTGAGAGTGCGAGCCGCACGGGCAGAGAAGTGGGACAGGTGGGCTTCTTGTATTGTTCCTATAGTGATCCTATAGTGTTCCTGTATCGGAGGTAAGGGGATTTTTTTCTCTGATTTTTTTGAAATTTCTGATTGATAGGTTGGTGAAATGTGTAAAAAAATCTATAGTCTTAATAAAAACTGTTATGAATTGTTAAAGTTTTGTATAGGAAAAAGTTAAAAATATAGGGTGCTTAATAGTGGATTTTGTAACCTAAAAAATGTGCTGTAAAATAGGTTGTATAATATTGATAATAAAAAAAGTTGTGCTGGTGTAGTGCACTATAGTAATAGGGAGGGGAGGTGAAATGAGAGCATTTGATTTTAACATTTGGCAAAAAAGGTGTTTGGCTATGTCGGTAATTATGTGTACTTTTGTGCATTAAAGTATACTGAATATAGTAGTTTCAGGAATATAGCATATAGCATTATGAAAAAAATTTTTTTTCTAACAATTCTTTTTAGTACTAACAACTACCTTTGGGCTTTCGGCACAGACGCTCAACCTTAATGCCTTTAACCATTCGGTTACACCAGGGCAATGTCGTGCTGATGGCAAAAATAAAGGTAACTTTGCCGCCTACTATGGGTCCGGCAAACACTAAGCTACAAGTGAAATTGGATAAACCTAATGGGGCGAGCCTTACAGAGCCGCTTGAAATAGGTGTGAAAAAAACTCGTATGAGTTTGATACCTTAGGAGCAGGGGTTTATACAATTACAGTTATAGAGGTGGCTACTAATAAAAAGTTCGGTGCCACGTGCTGTTACACTTACTTCTACTTATATAGCTCCGACTTTTACAGTTACCACTAAGGGGGCTAATTGCGCCGGTACGGGCAATGACGGTAGTATCACCTTTGTAGTAGCAGCAGGGGTAAGGGGATCTTTAGCAGTAAAAGTTACAGGACCTGATGGCGAGGTGTATAGCCAAACACACAACGCGCCTGCGGCACCTGCTAAGTTTACCCTGACGGTGCAAGGTACTGATGCTAAACCATTGAAAGCAGGGCAAACCTATCAGCTAAGTGTACAAGACTTGGCAGGAGGTACGCCCGACTGTGGCGATACCAGTAGAAGTACTTTCACTATTCCAGCCTCAGAGCTTTCGCTTAGCTGTTTAAATGTGAGAATAAACTACCAAAAACAGTGGGGTGAGAATGAATGCTAATTGTAAATTTAGTTTTTCATTTCAAATAGAACGTACGGATGGAGGTTCGTTAGGGAAGTATGATACAGCAATTAGTACGACACCCTAATATAGCGATAGTAAAGCGCTATAATAGTGCGGGTGTACTACAGGGGACTTATGATGTAAGCAGTACGTATAAGAATGTTTGGGATGGCAATTTGGCACCTCGTTCGTTTTCATCATCTTATGTATTTGAGGAAGGCGATATAGCGGAGATGGAAATTAATATAGGAGGCACTCCTATTAAGCATAAGATTAAATTAGATAAGAATGTACTTGATTTAACGCTTAATACGACTAATGCAACCCAAGCACAGGGGCATTTATATTTAGAGGAGAGATGGAGAAAGGGCGTTGGAGGCTCTTAACCGCTCGGATATAAGTCCGGACTTAGTGAATCCTTGTCCAGGGACGAATGATTTGTATTTGTATGTAGAGAACAATTATCGCAGTATATATTTGCCCGATGTAGATAATCCTACTAATAAGGTGCTAATGGGCACTTATTATTGGTATAATGATTTTTACAAATCGGCTCATTTTTCAGCAACGCCATCGGCTGTAGGGCCTGTATACTACTATGATATATATAAATATGTAGGTTCAGGCTCACCGGGGTGGGATGCGGGCTATACTACAGCTACAGATATGGACGAAACGGACACAACTAAGTGGCTGCCTTTGACCTCAGGGACTGATTATCCTTGGATCAACGCTAACTATGCTAGGCTTACGGGGTTAGGAGATGGCTACTATATGGTGAAGTTTGTAGCGAGGAAAGCCGATGGGACGCTTTCTTGCTATCAGCCAAAGCGTATAGTCTATATGAAGCCTAAGAGTAGTGAGATAGAAAAACAATTTGAAGGTATAGAAACTGGTAAAGGGGTATTTAAGGGAACGGTTTCTATCTATAAATGGCTTTCGAGTTCGCAGTTTTCATATCCACTAACGGTAAAGATAGATTACCTTGATGATGGAGGAACAGGAACGCGTACATATGATTATCTTACCTCGATGCCTTTTGAGACATCACAGAGGACAGTTACGTACACATTTCCGATAGAGAGACAGGTGTTAAACCCAGAGAGTCCTAATGCTAATGGTACAGGTTTATTTCAGTTTGGAGATTTGCCAGCGGGTAATTATCGTATTACTTTTACTGATTTTTGTGGTAACACGGCTTATAAAGATATTAACTTTGATAAGCCAATGGTGTATGACAAAGAGGAGGTGAAAGTAGTGAGAGGTTGTACAAATACTTCTAAGATAACCTATAATATAGCGACTACACCTAAAGGGACTATACAATATGTAACTTACCGATTGTTTAGGAAAAATCCAGCAACGGGGGAATATGATATTTTAGTACAAAGGAGTACAGAATCTTCGTATACATTTAATAATTTGCCGGCAGGGGACTACTTATTTCAATCGGATGGTTACCATTATGAGCGTATGACGCGTTGGTACTTGAAGAATAATGGGGATATGACAGCTACGGATCTCTCACATCAGAATTTAGTAGTAAATGGGTATAGTATGATAGACTCACCTGATTTGCGAGATCTTGTCTACCCTAACCGTGATGGTATTGTAAGTAAACATACGAGTAGAACTTATTTGACTATCAGTCCTACAGGTGAATTGGATTTAGAAGTAATGGGTAGTTCTTGTGGGGCTACGCCTAACTCGGGCTTCGTAGCTATTAATGTTAAAAAAATCCGGAGTATATAGTGTATCCGCTTCAGTTTACTCTTAAAACTACAGGTGGTGCAGTAGCGAAAAACTTCGCCTGTTTTTCCAAGAAGGGTCTAATATTTCAAGCTATGTATTTAGGAATGTGCCTAATGGTCGTTATGTGGTAGAGATTTCGCACGCTTGCCGTGTGTATAACGAAGCTGCGAAGGTAGATACGGGTAATTATACCGCTCCTCCTATTACTTATACTATAAATAGTACCAGCCCTTGTAACGGTGATGAGGTGAAACTTACTTTTGGAGGTTCTACTCAGTTATTTGATATAGAGTGGTTTAGAATAGAAAAAGACAATAGCCGTACTTCGCTAGGCATCTCGCAAACCGTTACCGATACTGTAAAACGCAATACCACCTATATAGTAGAGTATAAACTAATAGACTCTTCTCTTTGTGTTACTAATAACTCAGGGGTGTCGTCTGTTACTGTAAACTTTGCAGCCGATAATGTGCCGCCAGTGATTACAGGTTGTCCTACAGGAACTATCACTGTCAATACACAAGCAAACAAATGCTATGGTATCGCTACGTGGGGTACTGTTACCGCTACTGATAACTGCCGTATAGATACGTGGAGCCAGACACACCAGAGTGGAGCTCACTTTGATGTAGGGTTGCACACTGTTACCTACGTGTTTGTAGATACGGCTGGTAATGCGGCTACTTGTACCTTTAATGTAGAAGTGAAGTCGAAAGCTATTAATATGGAGATGAGTGATGACTTCGTAGATGGTACTAATGGTGTGATAAACCGTCAGTTGGCAAATAGCGAAAGCTTTAACTATCGCATTACTTATCAGAATAAAGGTCAAGAGAATATCACCTCGGCTACTATGCAGATTACCCTACCGAGCCACCCAGCGCTTATTGTGGGTACACCTGACTTTTCAGGGGCTGCTTGGAATATCTCTACTAAACCTACTGTTTTAGGGCAAACTAGTACAACCCTTACTCTTTCGATACCTATACAAACGCTTAATGCGGGAGGACAAAAGAATACTATTCTTATACCGATGACTCTCAACGGTGATTGTAATGAGATAGGTAAGCCTTGTATGAACTTGCTACACGCTTCTTATTCGTTTACTTATGAAGGAGGGCGCGCGGGTTGTATTATACCTGCACAAACTAGCACAGGCTCTAAAACTATTGAGATTTCTACTCAAGGTTGTAGCCGTGCTGAGCTACATTGTGCTGGGGCTACTACCTCTATAACAGCTGTGGCAGGCTTTGATGAGTATATATGGTACCAAGGCACGACCCGCTTAGCTAATCCGTTAAACCATAATTATATAGAGGCTACCGCCACAGGTACTTATCGCGTAGAGAAAATTCAACAGTGCAATGGTACTACCTATACTACTACAGAGATTATACAGTTAGTAGGTGAAGGAGAGATAGCAGACCCTATCAGGGCTAAGTTTAGCACTGGTGATGTGTGTGCTAGTGACCAAAGTATATGGATGAACCACATCATCTTGTGTAATGAACCTTCGCGTACTATCTCGCTTAACTACCGCGATACTAAGGTAGAGTGGCAACAGCTGAAAGCAGGTAACACGCATATCACGCTGAACTGTCCTGATAAAGATGACAGCAAGTGGCAGACCGTAAGTACTAATAGTTCTTTCACTGTTAGCACTAGTGCTAGTTACCGTTTGCGTATTAGCAATGCAAGCAATGATTGCTATAAAGATTTCTACTTTGATGTGTTTAACAACGCTCTTTCAGGGGAAATAGATTATTATAGAAATATATCGAGCTATGAAACTGGTCAGATACGTGTGAAGATGGCTACCTCGGGTATTGCCTATAAATATGTGTTGAAAGACTCGAATGGTAATATAGTACCTCAGAACGGTCAGCAATTTATTACCTCGAACTCGCCAGTAAGAACCTTTACTATCAATGACCCTGATACCTATACTATAGAGGTGACTTCGCCAGCTCTGCCATCAAGTTGTAAGTTTACTATCAGTCAGAAGATTACGAAAGAAGTAACGCTTAAGCCTAAAGCTACGGCTAAAGCGTGGAAGGGCTGTAACCTACGTGTGATAAACTTCCAAGCAGAGGGAGGTCAAGGGCCTTATAGCTTTGCTATCTGGAGTATAGACGGTGTGGTACAGAATAATTATCAAAACTATTCTGATATACAACCATCGCACTATATTACAACCTCAGTGCCAAGTGGTAACACAGGTTTAGATGTTAATACCCCTATCACACAACCAGGTAGATATATATTTGTAGCTAAAGACGCACAAGATGCCTATGCACTTACTCCAGAGATAGATATATATCCGGAAAGTTTCTTAGGTTATTCTATCAAAACACGTAATATAGTGTGCGGTTCAGCAGCGAACTCTGGACAAATATCTATTACTTATAATACTCAGCAGAATGTTCGTTCTAAATTGTACAAATACGATGATTTAGGCAATGAGACATATATAGATGAGAATACTACAGGTTATTTCTATAACTTAACGGCAGGTAGATATAATCTGAAGATAGAAATACAGCTGTCGAGCAGTGTAACTTGTCAGTATAACAACCCGAATATTGAAATTAAGAATGAAGTAACTACCCTACGCGCTTATGCAGGGGTTGCTGAAGATATTTCGTGCGATACCAACTCGCCTACTAAGCAGTACAAGGTAATTGTTAATAATGTGTCGGGTGGTACTGGTACAGGCTATGAGTATAGTGTTAATACTGTGAACTACAGCACTAATAATGTGCTAATGGTAGGCTCGACTGCCTCAGTGGTATATGTACGCGACAGCAATAAATGTACCCTTGAAATACCTATAAAGATAACACCTATACTACCCGCTACCGTTACTAGCACTGCTGTAACTTATGACTGTGAAGGTAAAGGTACCTTCACTATTACGACTAATCCTACAGGTGGGGTATACCAATACCAGCTCACCAAATCGGATGGTACTATCAGCGAAACGCGTACCTCTAATGTATTTACATTATCACCAGGGGTTTATAGCGTATATGCTATTTATACACCTGCTAATGTGACAGGTACTACTCCTAATATCTTGTTTAAGGAAGACTTTGGCACAGGATTAGATACTTGTAATACTGATAATATCTTTATCGTATGTAACTCTAATGGTACTTTGTTAGAAAGCAATCAGTATATGATTACTCGTCAAGTGCCTGGTAAGCCTAATTGGGTAAGTCCGACGCCAACAGATGCCTCTGCGGTAACTGATGGTAGATACTTGGCTATCAATGGAGGCTCTACTAATCGTACCAGTGATGAGGGGGTAGTGTACAGACGTGTTATCAAGGATGTGGTAGTAGGACAAGAGCTTAACGTAACAATGAATCTCTTTAACCTATTGCCAAGTAACTATATAGGTGAAAACAATCCTAACTTAGTGGTACGCCTCTATAACCCTGGTAACCGTACTATATACGAGGAAAAAGCTTTAGGCGAGCTACAGCGTACGGGCGCTTGGGTGAATAAGAAAATAACCTTTGCGGCTTCGCAAATCAATTATAACTCAGTAGAGTTTGAGCTTCGCAATATTGCCAACGCTAACTACTTAGCTGTAGATGATATTACTCTATCGCAACCTACTAAGTTATGCTCAATACGCACCGAAGGGGTTTCTGTTAATGTTGAAGGAAACCGCCAATTTAGCGTGAGAGGTACTGCCTCTGATGAGAAATGTGGTACTGGTGATGGTTCTATGTATTTAGTGGTGAACAATGCTGGTGGCAACACTATAGAATACCAGCTACAAGGCTCTACTACTTGGACAGCTGTTACCCTATCGGCTACTACAGCTACTCAAGGAGTTGCTACTATTACTAACCTATCGGCAGTCAATAATGGTGCGATGTATTTCAGAAAAAAACTAATGACCCTGACTGTCAAACAGATATTACTTATACTATTAAGAAACCAGTACCGTTAACTGTTACAGCTACTATTGAGGCGCCAGTAACTTGTCTTAATACTTTTGCTTCTGTACATTTAACAGGAGACGGAGGGGCTAAGCCTTACCGCACTTTCCGTGCTATACCGTTACTTGGTGGTACTACCGCTACTCAGCCAGCACTCAATAATGAGGCTGACTTCAACCTAAGTGTAGGCAACTATCGTATAGAGGTAGAAGACGCTAACGGCTGTGTGGGTTCTGCTACCTTAGAGGTTGCTAATGCTAAGCCACTTAAGATAGAAGTAATTGATTTAGACCCTTGTTTCTCAGGAGGCTCTAACGGAAGTATACAAGTAAACGTACTCAGCGGTAATGGTGAGTATCAGTTTAGTAAAGATGGTGGTGCTAATTACGAAAGCAGTTCTACTGCTAGCGGCACTACTATGATATATAACAATCTAACGGCAGGCACCTATAATATATGGGTACGCGATGGCGGCTCGTGCGTTACTAGTACAACTTATACTATTGATAACCCGCTCAGAATGCAAACCGTTAAAACTATAGCTTTAGGCTGTGCTGCCAATAGCGAGGCGGTGTTTAGCATTACCTATACAGGTGGTAAAGCCGGTACACGAGAGTTCTTGTGGAGCAATTCGCCTACCACTAACTTTAGTGTGGCTATCCCTACGGGTATGAGCTTAGTTAAATCGGGCAACGAATACGTATTCAAAACTCGTGTAGAAGGCGATTACTACTTCAAAGTACGTTATCAAATGGATAACGGCGACTATTGTGAGGTAGTATCACCTAAACAAGAAGTGAAGAGAGAAATACCTCGCTTCGTTGTTACGCCTACTGTCGAGCCTGTAAACTGTGCAGGTGTTAATTCTGGTAAGATACGTATTAATAGCAGCGATATAGCAGGTGGTACACCACCATATACACTCTTGTTTAACAACGGACTTACTACTAATCAACTTTCTGTAATCTCTGATATCACCGGCTTAGCATCAGGTACTTATACTATTACTATAAAAGATAGTGCTAGCTGTGAGTCTGTGCCAGTAGGATTAACAATTACTCAAGTGCCTGCAATGGTAGCAACCATTACCCATACTAGCTTGAAATGTATAGGTTCTAATACTGTACAGAAATCTAAGATTACGGCCTTAGTTAGCTCAGGAGGTACCGCTCCGTTTACCGTTACCGTGTTTAAGAACGGAGTTAGTGTAGAGGTACGTACAGGTGTGCTTACCGATACCAATGTAGAATTTGATAATATGGACATCGGTAGATACCGAGTGGTGATAGAAGACAGCAAGTCTTGTAAGTATACCGAAGAGTTTGATATCAACTCTGAAGCCAATGGTCTGGATGTACGCTCTACAGGTGTAGTAGGCTGTACAGGTAATAATGGCGAGGTAGCCGTATCGGTATACGATAAGTTAGGCTCAGGTATAGGCCCTATACAATATATAGCTGTATACCAAGATGGTATGTCGATGCCTATCAATCCGTACTTGCCAAGCCATACTTATACTAATACAGTAAATGGCAGTATTGTTACTACTACTTGGTACAAGATGGGCGCTTTGGCTACTACTACCCTATCTGATGGTATTACAACAGTACAAGCTGCTACCTATACCTTTACAGCAGGTCCTAATGGTATGGTGCCAGGTACTAAATATACCTTCGTAGTATACGATAAGTCTACAGGCTGTTCATTTACTAAAGAAGCTAATATCAGTGTGCCTACTCAGTCTCCGCTAAAAACTTCAGTGAATGGTACCAAACCTACTACTTGCTACGATGCTAATGATGGTAAGGTATTCATTAACTTGAAAGATTGGCCAGGTACAAGTGTTAATTATAGAGTATACAAATATCCACCAACACACCCATCGCTTAAACAACCTACTACAGTAGCAGGAGCTAATTATCCTGTATGGGGTTCAAAAACACTTACAGGTACGGCATCAATAGGTGAAGATATTACGATAGATAATATACCACCAGGTCGTTACTTTGTATTGTTTACCGATGCTTCAGGTTGTACACAAGGTACTGAAGAGTTTACCATAGGTAGGTCAACCTCTCAGCTTACAGCTTCAGTTACAGTAGCTAAAAAAGCTACCTGCCAACAACCTCAACCTATAGGTAAAGGTAAGATAGTAGTGGATGCACAAGGTGGTCAGGCTCCTTATGAGTATTATTATGAGCCTATTACCACTCCATTGGCAGCAGTACTTTCAGGTACAACCTTAGATAATGCCTTTATTATCAATCAACAGGGCACTTCACTCGATGTAGATTCTGGCTACTACCGTGTGTATATCCGCGATAATGCTGGCTGTTTAGTACATACAGTAGTAACTGTTGATATAGACCCTAGTCCAAGTATCGCATCAGTTGATGTACAAGATGCTTGTAGCGAAAATGTTGATTACCCTATCAATATAGTATTTGCTACCAAGGGTGTAGGGCAACACCAATACAAGGTAGACGGTATCACTAGTTGGCAAAACCTAACAATGCCTACAGCAGCTGCTGATATGCAAGTGAACTTGCCAATACGTTTAGCACCTAATGTAGCTTCGTATACTCTTTCTATCCGCGATGCTAATGGTTGCGAAACTAGTACTACCTTTAAGGTGAACGAGATGATAAAATTCGAGGCTGAACATACCTCATTAGTACCTTGTGGGGCAGGGGTAGCAACCATTACAGTTAAGAATATTACCGGAGGTTCAGGTAAATACCGTGTTAGTCTATACCGAATTACCTCTTCAGATCGTGCAGTGCCACTTATCACAGCCGATAATATAGGTAGTGCTACTACCTATGTGATAGACGGAGCGACTTATAATCTTACAGCAGGTAGCTACCGTATCAATGTGTACGACGATGCTCTCTTCGGTACAGCAGCCGAGTGTGCTAAGATATTACCATTCACAATAGTGAAACCTGAAACACCTAAAAATAGAGGTGATAGCTATCTCTACTCCAGCTTGTTATGGTGATGAGGCTACTATAAGAGTCAAAGTAACACCAGCAGCCGAAGGCCCTTATGTGTTTAGTTTTACTGATACTAATGGCTCGCCAGTACCTACCGCTTCTATAACGGCTAATCATAATTACGCTACTATCTCTGGCGTACCTTCAAGACCTATTACCTTAGGAGGCAAGGGCTATATCATCTATGCCGAGTCAGTACATAGCTGTACCGTAAGTACAGTGGCTACTGCTACATCTCCTGATGTAGTAAGCGTAACTGCAGGAGCTCTCACTAAGAAAGATTACGAGTGCGAGCGTGATGAGTACGGCTACTTAACAGGCGAATCAGCTTATCCAAAACTGACATTCAATCTCGGTGCTGTAACAGGAGGTACTACTCCTTACACAAGGGTTGAATTCCGTGAGGTTGCTACTAACCGTTTGGTAAATCAGCAGACAGTAGAAGACAATGTTACCGACTATACATATACATTGCCTAACTACCTCACTGCCGATACCGATTATTACGTACAAGTATATGATAGCAATGGTTGCTCGGCTACTAGTACGCGGGCTACTATCTCATCTACTCTAATAATGAGTGCCCTAACAGTTAGTCAAACTCAAGTGCTTACTTGTGCTAATGGTACAGAGCTTATCGATATAACCTTAAGCACAACTACCGTTTATAATAATGAGCTAATAACTTATACTATTACTAAGATAGGCGAACCAGCTGCTTTCTTTACCAGAACAGCTACCGCATTGACTCTTAGTGGAGTAGCTTCTATTACCGAGGCTGGTTATTATGTAGTAACAGCTAAGAACGAGTCTACAGGTTGCGAAATAAGCACCAACTATACAGTGCTCGACCCTCGTACCCTATTGTTAGAAGCTAAAGATATTGAGCGCGTACAATGTAAAGGCGGTACCGGCGAAGTAACCCTTGAGCTTACTGATAGCCGACTCTCTGACGGCGACCAAGTAGCTAATGGTTTCAACTATGTCATTTACGATATGACTACCAATAGTGCTGTTAATACAGGTACTACTAACGGTACACTTACCCCTGGCAAAGTAGCTAATATATCATTGCCAGCTGGTAAATACCGTGTAGAAGCTACCTCGCTTATCACAGGTTGCTCGGCTAACACTACTTTCGAATTGATAGAGGCTGAAAACCCAATTACAGTCTTCTCTCAAGAAACAGCAAGTGTTACTTGTTCTAATGACCGTGCCGAAATAATGGTAACCGTATCTGGCGGTTGGGCACCTTATACAGTCAATATCAGTGGTGGTTCTATCACTGGTCAAGATGTTATCAATTTAGAAGGCGATAGCGTATTGTTTAAAAACTTAGTTTCTACCGGTACTCCAGGAGGGGTAGTTACCTATACTATCACTATCACCGATGCATGGGGTTGTCCTACTGCGTCAGGTACTACCGAGGTAGCCATATTGCATCCTGACCAAATAACAGGTACAATTACGGTTACTCAGCACGCTACTTGCTTCGGAAGTACTGATGGTATTATTGAGGCTATTACTAGTACTATACAGGGTGGTTCTGGCAGCTATTACTACTCTCTAATAGATACTAATTATAACACTCGTGGCCCTCAACGCAATAACGCTAAGTTTAACGATCTATCACCAGGAATATACACTTTCGAAATAATGGATACTTGGGGTTGTGTGCTCCGCGAAGAGCAAATAGAAGTGATAGAGCCTAAACCTATCACTGTATCAGTAACTTCAGCAGACCTTCAAGTATGCTATGGCGAAAGTACAGGCGGTATACATTTCTATGTAGAGGGTGGTCGTCCTCCTTACGAGGTCAAGATTATTGATAAGTTTACTAATATAATATATCACAACGAGTCTGGGGTTTATACCACTACCGAAGTAATAGCTCCTAACCTATCTCTATTAGGAGCTAGCGGTCTCCCTGCAGGCGATTATCGCATAGAGATAACCGATGCCGGACAAGGAGCTGGTGTAGGTTGTACAATGTCGCCTACTTACGATTTCAAAGTAGTTTCTGCTCCCGATATGGAAGCCGAAGTAAAACAAGGCTACAATTGCGATAATAACGAGTTTACTACGTGGATAGAAGTCAGATTTAAAGATGAAGTCAACTTTAATGATATGACTTACTTGATTTACAACGGAGTTACTACTCCTACAGTACCACAGACATTCTCTCGTAATAACGGTTATAACATCGGTTATATCGACCAAACGCGTTTTGATAGAAGTATAGCTACCCAAACTATCCAGTTCTTCTATACTTCAGTACACTCGCTTACTGGTACGTATAAAACTTGTACCCATACCCTTTCAAGCCCGATAAGCATCGAAGAGATTTACCAAATCTCTAATATCGTCAAAACACCTACTACAGTAGTCAATACGCTACAAGTAGAGGCAGTAGGAGGTAAGAAACCGTATAAGTACGAGTTTAACGGAGAGTTTTATGACGAAAACAACTTATACGAACTAAAACGTACTGACCCTGACTATACCGACCCTGTTAGCGGTAAGGTGTATAAGATAGTCAATGTAGTAGCTTACGACTCATCAGGCCTCAACGGATGTACCGTCTCTAAGACATTCTACGAAGAGTATTTTGATGTGTTCATCCCTAACTACTTCACTCCTAATGGCGATGGTACTTACGACACTTGGTCACCGCGCAACATAGAGAAGTATCCGTTTATCAAAACGAGCATCTATGACCGCTACGGACGCCGTCTCAAAGTAATACGCTATGGCGAAGAATGGGACGGTAAGTATGAAAGTAGAGATATGCCAGCAGGCGATTACTGGTATATAGTCGAACTCAGCGATGAAGACGACAACAGAACTTTCAAAGGAAACTTCACACTTTATCGTTAGAAAAAAATGATTTGATACTATAAAAAGGGCTACCCTCGCGGTAGTCCTTTTTGTTTTACGCTGCAAAAATTCTTCCTTTTTTTGTGGGCGGTGCAAATACTTGTCTCATCGTGTTACAACCTTGTCAAATAAGCAGCCTATTAATGAAAAAAAGAGGCACCTAATCCCTTAGGTAACCTCTTTTTGAATTTAATAATAAAAAAAGAAAAACTTAAAAAAATAAAAAAATTATGAAAAAAACTTTTTGTTTATGCTTTGGTTTTCACTTGGTTTCTTGGTTTATGAAAAAAGTCGCCATCATTTTTTTAACGATGCAAAGATACGCCAAAAAAATATTAACTACCAAATTTTTTTATTAAAAAAATCTAAAAAAATTATTATCATTATCTAAAAAGTGCCTCTATTTGTTGATGATAATAATGCATCTTTCCCCATTTATTATGATTTTTATATTTTTAAAAAGCCCTTTTTAAGACAGGAAACCCAAATAAATTGTTAAAATATTACTAAAACAGAAAAAGTGTGTTAAAATTTGGTTTTCCCTTAAAAAAAGACATCAAACACTTTTTATATTTCTATATCTTATCGTATCTTTTGCACCCAAAAATAAAAAAAGTATTTATTATGAGTTTAACTGATAAAACTATCGGACAAATAGTAGCTGACGACTTCCGTACAGCTGCCATATTCAAAAAAACACGGTATTGACTTTTTGCTGCAAAGGCGGTCGTACCATCGAAGAGGCGTGCGATAAAAAGGGCGTAGCTCCTAGTGCGCTTATCAATGAATTAGAGTCACTTCCTAAAGGGAATAGCAACGAGGTAGATGTACGCGATTGGCCGCTCGACCTGTTGGCTAATTATATCGTGCGCATTCACCACCAATACGTGCGCGATAAAACCCCTATGCTTTTGCAATTCCTCGATAAGCTATGCCGCGTACACGGCGAGCGTCACCCAGAGCTTTTTGAAATCAACCGTATTTTCAACGAAAGTGCTCGCGATTTAGCTTCTCACTTCCAAAAAGAAGAAAACGTACTTTTCCCTTTCATCGAGAGTTTAGTAAAAGCACAACAGTCAGGCGAGCCTTTGGGCGAAATCCACTTCGGTACAGTCGAAAACCCTATCGCTATGATGATGCACGAACACAGTGTTGAAGGCGACCGTTTCGAGGAAATCGTTAAGCTAACCAATGGCTACACTCCACCAGCCGATGCTTGCAACACCTACAAGGTAACCTATGCTATGCTACAAGAGTTCGAAAACGACCTCAATCGCCACATTCACTTAGAGAATAATATCCTATTCCCCAAAGCAATCGCCTTAGAAAAAAACAATTACGAGGTTAATTTAATAATTAACTAACTAACGTAAGTTCTAAAGTATATTATACTATTCTAAAAGCTCGTGTATATTGACTGTCACATCTCCCCTTTGAAGGGGGCAGGGGGATGTTTATAGTTATAAATTTTAAGGTATAACTAAAACTACATAACCAAAAAGCTGTTCAGCACCTCGCTGAACAGCTTTTTTTATGTAAAGATTTACAATTCAATATTAATCCTGAGAATATTTCGCTTTCTTACTACCCTCATACATCTTATACTGCACCAATCGACTCTCCAATTTCCCATTAAAAAGCTTTATCTTGCGTGTAGGACGCAATCCCACGTATTTCAGTCCCTCTAAGTTTGCTGTTATAAACCACGCTTCACTTTGTGGGTAGTGGTGCTTCAGCGTGCTGCCTATTGAGCTGTACAGTTGCTCAGTATCGCTTACTAATCGCTCGTTATAAGGCGGATTAAACACTATATGTAGGGGTTTATCCTTATCCTCTTTTTCAGTGCCAAAAAAGTCCCGTTGATATATTTTTATGTAGTCAGACAGATTCGCGTTTCTAAGGTTGTCTTTTGCCTTAGCTACTGCCGATGGCGCTTTGTCATAGCCTGTTATTTGGTAGTTAAATTCTCGTATTTTCTTAATACAGCTGCTGAAGATTACGTTAAATAGATTTTCGTCATAATCTGACCAGCGTTCAAAAGCGAACTCTTTTCGGTGTATATTAGCCGGTATATTGCAGGCAATCATCGCAGCTTCTATCAGAAAGGTGCCACTGCCGCACATAGGGTCTAAAAAGTCGCTTTGCCCCTCCCAGCCGCTTAGCAGCAAGATGCCCGCTGCCAATACTTCATTGATGGGCGCAAGGTTGGTAGCCGTGCGGTAGCCACGTTGGTGCAATGACTCTCCCGAACTGTCAAGCGATACAATCACCTCATTGCGCTGCACGTGTATGTGTATAGCCACATCAGGGTGCTGTACATCCACATTGGGGCGCTTACCCGTAGCATCGCGAAAAGCATCTACGATAGCGTCTTTAGCTCTAAGGGCTACGAACTGCGAGTGACTGAAAAGCTCTGTCTGTAGCGTCGCCGTCACGGCAAAAGTCTGCGTTACTCCCAAGTACTGCTGCCAGTTAAATTGGTAGAGCTTCTGGTAGTATTCCTTCTCGCTGCGTATGTAAAAACGAAGCGATAGGGTTTCAAAAATTTTTAAGGGCGGTACGCAAGCATAGGTTAGCCTTATACATAAAACCCTTGTCGCCTTCAAATTGTACACTGCGCACCCCTTTGGTTACGTGCATCGCCCCCAGATTGCGCAATTCAGTAGCCAAAATATCTTCAAAGCCAAAGAAAGTTTTAGCTACCATCTTGTAATTTTTCCATAGATTTAAAAATTATTGGCAAATATAAGCTATTTTTTTGCAATGTGAGAAAAATAAATAAGCAAAAAAATGAACTTTCTGCATACCGCCGATTGGCATTTAGGACAAACGTTTTACCAGTACGACCGCTATCAAGAGCACCAACATTTCTTAGAGTGGCTCTTGCAAACTATTGAAAAAAACAATCTACTGATGTGCTGCTTATAAGCGGCGATGTTTTCGATACGGCCAACCCTTCCGTGGCAGCTACTAAGCAGTTTTACCACTTCCTTCATCAGGCTACCGAGCGTTTCCCTACGCTTCAGATTGTAGCCATTGCCGGCAATCACGATTCTCCTGTACGGCTTGAGATGCCCGCGCCTCTTCTAGAAAAATACCCATATCCATCTGGTGGGCTACGTTAGGCGTACCGCTGATAAGCAAATAGATTATAACCGACTTATCCTGCCGCTTTTTAGTGGTGAAGAGGTTGCGGCCTCATCTTCTGGCGGTGCCTTTCCTCCGTTTGGGCGATTACCCTAAAAAAATGAAGAAAACCCCTGCCGATTACGCGCAAGGAGTAGCGGCTTTTTATACTGAAATTACCCGCCAAGCAGTCGCCATAGCACAAGGCAAACCGCTTATCGCTATGGGACATTTGCACGCTTCAGGAGCAGAAATCAACGATGACGACACCGCCGAGCGACCTATCATCGGCGGCATAGAAAGCATCAGTACGGCCAACTTTCCTGACGCATTGCAATACGTAGCCTTGGGGACATATCCACAAGGCACAGGGCGCTGGGCGGTACTACCCATATTAGGTATGCCGGCAGCCCTATACCGCTTTCGTTTGCTGAAAAAAACATTATGAGCATCAAGTGATTGCTTTTTCTTTGGAAGAAGGGAAAGTGCAGCATATCGAGTCCCTACCCATACCCTTGCACACGCCTCTGCTTAGCATTCCCGACACCTATTTGCCTGCCGAAGAGGTACTCAATGCCCTTATGGAGCTACCCGATACCGCTCCAACCGATAATACGCCTTATCTCGAAGTAAAAGTATTGTTAAACGAACCCGCGCCCGAACTCAAGAGCAGTATTTTCAGGGCGATAGCCCATAAGCAAGTCCGTTTAGCTCGCATTGATGTCCGTTATCTTCACGCGGCAGCTACTTCTACTGATGCCCTTCAGAGCGAACTCACCCTCCGCGATTTACAGCCCGTAGAGGTATTAGAGCGGATTTATCAAAACAAATACCACGAAGACCTACCCGCTACCTACCGCACCCTCTTTGAAGAAGCCCTACATTCAATTGATAATTCATAATTACAGCGCCAAATCCCTCCACAAGTGCAATTTTTTAAATTATACCCCCGCTGGCGAAAGCTTGCAGCTTGTGCCCAATTCATAATTCACAATTCTCTCCCCGTCCTACTTGTCCCACTCGTCCCACCTGTCTCATTCGTCCCACCTGCCCCACTTGTCTCACCCGTCCTAGCAGTCCCACAATTCAAAAATTCAAAAATTCATAATTTGCCAATTCCCCTTGCACTATTTAGAGCGCATTATAGGCTTGAAAAAAACTCTTTTTCTCTATGGTGTATAAAGAAAAATAACAGGGCAATTCTTTTTGTATTTTACTGATTGTAAAGCTATTGAAATTTTTAACAACACATCTGATACATTACCTGATTAGTAGGTCATTGAATTTTTTTAACAACACATTTGAAACATTACCAAATTGATTCATATTATTAAATATTTAAGCAACTGTGTTACTTCCACCACACGTGATACATTGTCTCTGAAGTATTAGACATCTCATTCAATCAAGATTTTTTTGTCCTTTATAGTTGAAATAATCTATAATTGCTTGCAATATAGTTTCTTGTTCAGTATAAGAAAGAGACTCATCTATTGAGTTTCGATAGATTACATAACTATAAATATTTCTCTCAGACAAGATTAATCCCTCTCCAAGTATTTCATAATAATTATTTTTTTATAAAGCACAACAATATGTCCCCTAGTAATTTCTTCTATTTTAACCATTACAACCTTTAATAAATCCTTTTACTTTTTCTTGGTTTTTTTGGATCTATAATCTCTATAGATGTGACCTGATCATTGTTTAATAGTTTATTTTTTTCTCATAAGTTTCCCAAACATTTCCTTCTCTAAGTTCATTTCCTATTGCAGCATAAACCCGCCAATTCCACCCACAAGTGCAATTTTTTTAAATTATACCCCTCGCAGGCGCAAGCTTGCAGCTTGTGCCCAATTCAAAATTCACAATTCTCTCCCCGTCCCTCTTGTCTCACCTGTCCCAGCCCTCTCAGCCCTCTCAATCCTCCCACCAGTCGAATCCTTCCCACACGTCCCACCTGTCCCACTTGTCTCACTCGTCCCACAATTCAAAAATTCATAATTCCCCTCGCACTATTTAGAGCGCATTATAGGCTTAAAAAAACGCTTTTCTCTATGGTGTATAAAGGAAAATAGTAGGGCAATTCTTTTTGTATTACATTGATTAGTAAACTGTTGGAATTTTAACAACACATCTGATACATTACCCCTTTTTCTAGTTTTAATAAACAAGGAACTTCACCATGTCCTCCTTGTATATAAAAATTCTTTTCCATAATTCTCCACAGCACTGACACTTATATATTGTCACCCATTCCTGAGGGATAAATTGTATTTCAAAAGGACATATTTTTTTCCCTTTATATTCATTCATTGATGCTCCCTCTATATACTTTGGTAGTTCGCTACATATACATTTTTTTCATTATTCAAGGTTTATTAGTTCTACATTTGACGCACCTAAATTGTCCTTATTCCCATTATTTAGTGTCCATTCACTAGCTCCTCCTCCTGTTTTTCCTCCATATTTAAATCAATATCCTCTTTCTGTTGGTATAGTTTCTATAGGAGTACTTATACCTATTCTTGTCATATCTAAAACCTCAAATTTGACAATCACATCTCCATCTAAGTTAGGAACTGTAGCATCTTTATCTTTAAATAGTGCCAATTTTTTTTGGGCATCTTCTCTTGTCTTTACATCTTTCAACTCAGAAAAAGCTGTTACAAAAACTTCGTCTTGTCCTCCTAATTTTTCTTCTCCTCTTTTTAAAAAGCTTCTCCATATTTTCTTGGCATAACACGTGCAAATGTTTTATCTTCAGGTAATGGGTTTGTGATTTTGTTACAATCCAACCCAAACCTATCTATCCACGAGTTACTATCCTTCACATATCCATAGATTGTAGGATTCCCTCCAGCAAGTCCTATTGGGTCTTGTGAAATATAAGCACCCGTTTCAGGGCTATAATACCTAAACCTATTATAAGCAAGATTAGTCTCAAAGTCATAGTACTGCCCTTGATAAAGGAATGGTATAAATGGGCGTACGACATCGCCTAAGGAGGAGGCTTTAATTTCTCTTTTTACTCGTCCATATATATCTAACTGTCTATTCCACACCTCATTCCCTTCACTATAAACAGCAAGTATAGGCGTACCGAGATGGTCGCTAATGATAGAGTACGCTTTACCGTTTACTAACTTGGCGGTAGGTACAAAACCTTCAAATACCCAAGTAGTAAGCTCGGTGTTTTCGGAGTTATCTTTCTTAAAGGTCTCGTGCAGGAGCACATTCCCGTCCCATACAAAACGGAAGGTGGAAGCCACGGCGTTTCTCTAAACGCCTACCGATTGAATTCCTTCCCAAGTAATGCCCTTTTCTTTTAAGTTCTTCTCAAAGTTCGCTAACTTATTGTAAAACTCAACTACATCTAGCGACTAACCACTAACGACTAACCACTAACGACTAACGACTAATCACTAACCCCTTTTCTCTCTTCAAACCCTGCTTTTTTCAGTTCGGGAGACAGAAAATCGTAATGATTTACCCCGTATAGCAAGATAATCTTCTTATGAGGGGTCGCCAGCAGCGTAGCCAATAGGTATTCATCGCGGTAGGTGCGCAAGAATAGCCGACTATACTCCTTGTATTGTTTGCAGTTGTATTTTGCATTGGGCGGCGTAGCGTAGTCACAGCTGTCCAGCACTATAGGCGAGTGGTCAGCCTCTATTTGTGCTATCAGTTGCCGCATATTCAGGTCTACTCTAAAATCCTTTTCAATATCAATACCCGTATTTTCTTCCGTCTGACGGGTATAACTGTCAAACCCTTTTTTAAAAGGCGAAGTCGCATTATTTTTATCCGTATAGATGCCTTTGAAGTAATAACCCGTTATTTTCCGCACTTTCAGTAGCAAAGTGTCCTGCAAAAGCGAATCTGAAGTGCCATAAGTCAGCTTTTCGTAATATATTTTATACCCTTCATTGCGTTTTTGGGTTACGAACTGCTTAATTTGGTCATAAAATTCAGGCTGCCCTAAGTGAATCATCGGTATATAGATGATTTCCTTGTCATTTTTGGTGAATACCACCGCCTTTCTAAACGGATTTTTCTCCTTAAAGCTAATAAAAGAGGAGCTACACCCTCCTAATAGCAGCGCCCCACAGAGGAGCATCAAAAAGTTTTTTTGTCATAGTTTTTTTGTTATAATTTTTTTATTTGAAAATAATGAAGCAGCAAAAAGTATAAAAAAATAATTAAGAATTCTTACCTTTGCCCCACAGAAAAAAATTTCTAAATACACTTACCCTATACAAACGATATAGGAACAATACAGGAACGATATAGGGAAGAGCGAACGATAATCGAACAATTAGCGAAGTATAAACGTCTAATAATCGACCTCAAAACAGGAAAAACACTCTTTATGATGTATTATGCTCGTGTATGAGTTCCCCTTTGAAGGGGGCAGGGGATGTTTATTTAAAGGGAATGTCTAATTATGATGCTCGTGTATGAGTTCCCCCTTTAAGTTATAAGGTATATTACACCGTTATGATGCTCGTGTATGGGCTCCCCCTTTGAAGGGGGCAGGGGGATGTTTATTTAAAGGGAATGTCTAATTATGATGTATAATGCTCGTGTATGAGTTTCCCCTTTAAGGTATATTACACCGTTATAATGCTCGTGTATGGGCTCCCCTTTGAAGGAAGTCCGCGAGTTGGCGCAGCGGAGTATGTGTTAGGGGGATGTTTATTTAAAGGGAATGTCTAATTATGATGTATAATGCTCGTGTATGAGTTTCCCCTTTAAGGCATATTACACCGTTATGATGCTCGTGTATGGGCTCCCCCTTTGAAGGAAGTCCGCGAGTTGGCGCAGCGGAGTATGTGTTAGGGGGATGTTTATTTTAAAAAGAGATATTTATTTTAAAGGGGAGATGTTTATTTAAAGGGAATGTCTAATTAATATTAAAAATGCCACAAGAGATAGAACGAAAAATTCAAAGTAAAAAAACGATACTTACAAATCCCTTGCCACGCACAAGATGCGCCTCACGCAGGGGTATTTAAGCTCCGTACCTGAACGCACGGTGCGCATACGTCTCAAGGGCGACGAGGCTTTCATCACCGTCAAAGGAAAGACCAATGAGGCGGGCACTACTCGTTTCGAGTGGGAAAAAGCCTATAAGTGTAGCCGAAGCCCAGCAGTTGCTTACTCTTTGCGAATCAGGCATTATCGATAAGACCCGCTATCTGGTGCCCAATGGCGACACCACCATCGAGGTAGATGAGTTTCACGGCGACAATGAAGGCTTGTTAATCGCCGAGATAGAGCTCCCTGCTGAAGATACCCCTTTTCACCACCCCGACTGGTTAGGGCGAGGAGGTCACTGCCGACCCACGCTACTACAACGCAATGCTCACCCATCACCCTTACAAAAAAATGGCACTAAAAACTGCCAATCCAAAATAATTTCGTACTTTTGCAAAAAAATAAACAGCAAAAGGCCACATCGGCGCATTGGCAAATCGACAAATCGACACATTAGCAAAATATGACAAAATACAATCCCACTGATTTAGAACAAAAATGGTACGCCTATTGGCTTGCCCATAATTATTTTCACTCTACGCCCGATGAGCGTACGCCTTACACCATTGTTATTCCGCCCCCTAACGTTACAGGGGTGCTCCATATGGGGCATATGCTCAATAACACTATTCAAGACGTGCTTATCCGCCGTGCTCGCCTCAAAGGCTTCAATGCTTGCTGGGTGCCGGGTACCGACCACGCTTCTATTGCTACAGAAGCCAAAGTGGTAGCAAAACTCAAAGAACAAGGCATTAAAAAATCCGACCTTACTCGCGAGGAGTTCCTTGTGCACGCGTGGGAATGGACGCACCAATACGGGGGGGTAATCCTCGAACAGCTTAAGAAATTGGGCTGCTCTTGCGACTGGCAGCGCACCAAATTCACTATGGACGACGAGCTTTCAGCTTCCGTTATCAAAGTCTTTGTCGATTTGTATAATAAGGGACAGATATACCGCGGTCACCGTATGGTAAACTGGGATCCAGAGGCCAAAACTACCCTTTCTGACGAGGAGGTGATTTACGAAGAACGTCAAGGATTTTTATATCATTTGAAATATCAAATCGAGGGTACGAATGAGTACCTCGTAATTGCTACTACCCGCCCCGAAACCATTTTTTTGGCGATACGGCTATCTGCATCAACCCTAATGATGAGCGTTGGCAGCACCTCAAAGGCAAAAAAAGCGATTGTGCCTATCTGCAACCGCGTAATTCCGATTATCGAAGATGAGTACGTTGATGTAGAGTTTGGTACAGGTTGCCTCAAGGTAACCCCTGCACACGACCCTAACGACAAGGTCTTGGGCGATAAGCACCAGTTAGAAGTGATTGATATTTTCAATGACGATGCAACTCTTAATAGCTATGGCTTGCACTATGCTGGCAAAGACCGCTTTGTGGTGCGCAAGGAGATAGTAGCCGAATTAGAAGCAAAAGACTTACTTGCTAAGAAAGAAACCTATACTAACAAAGTGGGGACATCCGAGCGTACCAAAGCGGTGATTGAGCCTCGCCTTTCCGACCAGTGGTTCCTCAAAATGGACACCCTTATCCAGCCTGCTATCAAGGCGGTGTTAGAGGACGAAAGTATCAAGCTATACCCTAAAAAGTTCGAGAACACTTATCGCCATTGGGTAGAAAACGTACGCGATTGGAATATCTCACGCCAATTGTGGTGGGGGCAACAAATTCCTGCTTACTACTACGGCGAGGGTAAAAACCAATTTGTAGTAGCCGAAACTAAGGCAGAAGCCCTTGTATTGGCTAAAGAAAAGAGCGGCAATGCACATCTTACCGAAGCCGATTTGCGACAAGATGAAGACGCTCTCGATACTTGGTTCTCGTCTTGGTTGTGGCCAATGAGCGTGTTCAACGGTATTTTTAGAGCCTAATAATCCTGAAATTGAGTATTATTACCCTACCAACGATTTAGTAACAGGGCCTGATATCCTTTTCTTCTGGGTAACCCGAATGATAGTAGCAGGCTTCGAGTACAAAGGACGCGCCCGTTTAGCAATGTATACCTTACCGGATTAGTGCGCGACAAGCAACGCCGCAAGATGTCTAAATCCTTAGGCAACTCCCCCGATGCCCTCAAACTCATCGCCGATTACGGTGCCGATGGCGTGCGTGTGGGGCTCTTGCTCTCATCAGCAGCTGGTAATGACTTGTTGTTCGATGAGGCTCTTTGCCAGCAAGGAAAAGGCTTTGGCAACAAGCTGTGGAATGCCTTCCAATTGGTGAAAGGTTGGCAGGTCGATACAGTCGACCAACCAGCGGCATCTAAGCTCGCTTTGCAGTGGTTCGAAGCTAAGTTCAACGCCGTGCTTACTGAGGTAGAAGACCATTTCGAAAAATATCGTATTTCCGATGCCCTAATGGCTATCTACAAACTTGCTTGGGACGATTTCTGCGCGTGGCTTTTAGAGATGGTAAAACCCGAATACGGCAAACCGATGGATAAAGCCACTTACGAGGGCGTAGTAGCAGCTTTTGAAAACTTGCTAAAACTCCTTCACCCCTTTATGCCATTCCTTACTGAGGAAATATGGCAAAGTTTAGCCCCTCGTACCCCTGAGCAGGCTCTTATCGTGGCTACTTACCCAACAGTACAGCCATACGACGAAAAAAACTGTTAGCCGAATTTGATTTTGCAGCCGAAGTGATAGCGGGTATCCGCACGGTACGAAAAGAGAAGAATATACCGTTCAAAAACACCGCTTAGTCTTTCGGTATTAAACAAAGAGCAAGTAAGCAATCGTTTCGACGCGGTCATTACTAAAATGGGTGGACTTGAGACTATTGCCGAAGTGAGTGCAGCTATAGAGGGGGCAATGTCTTTCCGTGTAAAAGCCAATGAGTACTTTATCCCTATGGGGGAGCGGTCAATGTAGAGGAAGAATTAAAGAAACTGCAAGAAGAACTTACCTATACACAAGGCTTTTTTTGGCATCAGTGCGCAAGAAACTTTCTAATGAAAAGTTCGTAAATTCGGCACCAGCTCAAGTAGTAGATATCGAGCGCAAAAAAAGAAGCTGATGCGCTCGCTAAAATAGCAACTATTGAAAAAAAGCAATTGCAACCTTATCAAAAATAATAACAAATGGAACACTTAAAACAATTAATAGATGAAGCGTGGGAAAATCGCTCATTGCTTCGCGAGGAAATCGTACAGCAGACTATCCGCGAGGTTATTCACCTCTTAGATTTAGGTCAGCTGCGGGTAGCTGAGCCTACTGCCGATGGCTGGAAAGTAAACGAATGGGTAAAGAAAGCCGTAGTCTTGTATTTCCCTATTCAGAATATGAAACCTGTAGAGGTGGGTATTTTTGAGTATCACGATAAAATTCCACTCAAGCATAATTATGATGAGAAAGGCGTGCGCGTAGTGCCACCAGCAGTAGCGCGTCGCGGTGCTTACATTGCCAAAGGCGCTATACTAATGCCAAGTTATGTCAATATCGGTGCGTATGTCGATGAAGGTACTATGGTCGATACGTGGGCTACAGTGGGTAGTTGCGCTCAGATAGGCAAGCACGTACACTAAGCGGAGGTGTAGGAGTAGGAGGGGTGTTAGAACCCTTGCAAGCAGCTCCTGTCATTGTCGAAGACGGAGCTTTCATCGGCTCGCGTTGTATCTTGGTAGAAGGAGTGCGAGTAGGCAAGGAAGCCGTACTTGGGGCTAATGTAGTGCTTACCTCTTCTACTAAAATCATCGATGTAACAGGCAGCGAACCTAAGGAACTCAAAGGTTATGTGCCCGAACGTTCAGTCGTTATTCCTGGTAGTTACACCAAGCACTTCCCTGCCGGCGATTACCAAGTGCCTTGTGCCCTTATCATCGGTCAGCGTAAAGCCTCAACCGACAAGAAAACATCGCTAAACGATGCCCTCAGAGAGTACGGTGTATCTGTTTAATGCTAACTAATAACTAAAAAAAGCTGCCAATTAAGGCAGCTTTTTTTAGTTATAGCTTAGAATTTATAACTAAGCATTAAAAGTTGTAATTACCTATTCCCCCTTTGGAGGGGGGTAGGGGGAGGTTTAGTTCATTATCATCATCAGTTCTTTTAGTAGGTCAGCGGGGGTAGTACTCGCAGCTCCTACACCTTTGCTCTTCACATCTATCTCTCGCAAGCCCGCCATTATAGCACTCACTTTCTTCATCGGGTAGTGTTGGGCAGCACTATGCAGGTCTTTTACATCAAAAAAAGTAGCTTTAGTAGCCGCCATTACATTTTTCTCGCTCACATCGGTTAGGCTATGGTATATTAATAGCTTCTGAAAGAATCCGTATAGTACAGTGAGCGTCACCACCAAGGGATTATCTTTAGGGTTTTCAGCAAAATGTTTAATAATACGCGCTATTTTCACCTTATCATTAGTGGCAAAAGCACTTTTCAGTTCAAAGTTGTTAAACTCTTTGCTAATACCTATATTCTTTTCTATAATATCCGGAGTTACTTCGGTGTCTGCAGGTACGATAAGAGCTAATTTATTTACTTCATTTTCAATGCGGCTGAGGTCATTTCCTAAGAAATCAACTAACATCTGAGTAGCTTTAGGGCTGTATGCTTAAGTGCTTCTTCTTTATAACATCTGGCAAAAAGGTGCTTATCACTTGGTTTTTCGTACAGCTTTTTGCTTTCCATTACCACACAATCTTGGTTTTTTCCTAAACTCTTTAGTAGTTTCTTGCGTGCGTCTAACTTCTCGTATTTATAGCAAAAATACCAGCACAGTAGAGGCGGTAGGGTTTTTCAACATAAGGCACTAATTGGTCAATACTAGCCCTGAGGTTCTGCGCTTCTTTAATGATAATCAATTGGTGCTCTGCCATCATCGGGAAGCGGCGTGCATAATCTATAATAGCAGGCACCGTCACGTCTTGCCCGTATAGTACTAACTGGTCAAACCCCTTCTGGTCTTCTTCCAAAAGGTGCTTTTCTAAGTAGTTAGCCACTACATCTATAAAATAAGGTTCCTCGCCCATCAAGAAATAAATGGGGGCAATAATACCCTTCTTTATATTGGCAATAATTTTTTTACTTCTTCCATAGTGCAAAAATACAAAAAAATATTTCTACTTTTGCATTATGAAAGAGCTAAATTTTAAGGACTACGAGTTTAGAACCAAAAAAAGCGGATGGTAAATGGTGGATTTATGATATTATCAGACGCAAATACGTAGTGCTACAACCAGAGGAGTGGGTGCGACAACACGTGTTGCACTTTTTAATAGAAGAAAAAAAGGCTACCCTAAATCATTGATAAATGTAGAAAAAGCCTTGACGGTGAACGAATTGACCAAGCGTTATGACGTGGTCATTTACACGCGGCGAGGCGATATTTTCTTAGTGGTAGAATGCAAAGCCCCTAACGTGTCAATTACTCAAGATACTTTCGACCAAATAGCCCGATACAACTTGGCGCTTAAGGCCACTTACCTAATGGTAACCAACGGAATATCACATATTATTGCCAAATGGACTATAAGCTGGGGCAATATCTTTTCTTAAGAGATTTACCCCATTATGGCGATTTTCAACTATGACTATAGCTATCGTTATTCTTAATTGGAACGGACAGCAGTTGCTCGAGCGTTTCCTCCCTACTGTCCTCACGCACGCGGCGGCTGCCCAAGTGTATGTGGCCGACAACGCTTCTACTGACAGCTCAGTAGAGTTCCTGCGCACGCATTATCCACAGGTGTCCGTGCTGCAAAACCCTACTAATGAGGGCTATGCGGCAGGCTATAACCGTGCCTTACAGCAGGTGCAAGCCGATGTCTATTGCTTGCTAAACTCCGATGTAGCTGTTACCGAGGGGTGGTTGTCTCCGGTGCTTAAAATGCTTCGAAGACCCACAGATAGCAATGGTACAGCCTAAAATATTAGACTACAAACGCCCTACTCATTTCGAGTATGCAGGGGCAGCAGGCGGCTATCTCGATAAATACGGATTCCCATACTGTCGAGGGCGACGCCTACAGCAGGTAGAGGAGGACAGAGGGCAGTACGATGAGCCTTCGCCTTGCCCGATATTCTGGGCATCAGGAGCCTGTTTGTTCGTCCGTTCGACTGTTTTTCACGCTTTAGGGGGCTTCGATGCCGACTTTTTTGCCCATCAAGAGGAAATCGACCTCTGTTGGAGGGCGCATCATTTGGGACATAAAGTAGTTTGCTGTCCTCAAAGCGTGGTTTATCACGTTGGGGGGGCGACCCTTTCGGCTACTAATCCACAGAAAACGTACCTAAACTTCCGAAACAGTCTGCTAATGTTGCTCAAAAATCTACCGGCGCACTGCCTATACCGCAGACTTTTTGTGCGTATGCTCATCGATGGAGCAGCGGGGAGCTTACTACTTGTTCACCGGCAAACCTCGCCTTACGTGGGCAGTATTGCGCGCTCATTTTTACTTCTACCGACATTTTAGTAAATTCAAAAGCAAAAGACCCTCTTATACTATTGAAGATTATTACCAGAGAAAAAGCCTATTTTTTTAATGGTAATGGTTAATTGTTAATACCCCATAATCTCCATATTGAGACTGTCTGAAAAAGTTTTTCGTGTATACAGACCGTCACATCTCCCCTTTGAAGGAAGTCCGCGAGCTGGCGCAGCGGAGTATGTGAAGAGGGGGATGTTAAAAACACCGAACGATGACCGAACGATGACCGAACGATGACCGAAGGCTACCCCTTCTAGCGACTAACGACTAACCACTAACGACTAAATGTTAAACTATTGTTAAACTTCGAAAAGTTATTGTTTTATTTCATATCTTTGTGGCATTAATAAATAATAAAAAAAGACAAATGAAAAAGATTATTTTTCGCTTTGGCTGTAGTAGGGGCATTCCTTACAGGCTGTAATTCAAATGGTTCGAAAGCAAACGGTGCTGACGAAGTAGGTGGTAAAGACCAAGCTAATGAAATCATTGGCTTTTTATAACGATGCGTTAGAAGCGTCAAGAAACTATAACAAAAGTGTTATAGAGCGAGGGGTAGATTACCTTGAGGATGCTGATGAGTATGTGCAAAAAACATTAAAAAACAATTGGGCTAGCAGACCAATTCTTGTTGATACATATCACGATTTTGGTGATAAATCAAAAAGCAACACCTTCTGATGCTTTTGGCGATAAAAAAAGAGGTGATTGCTAAAGATTTTAGTGAACTTAAAAAACACGCTGAGGAAGTAAAAAAAGCTCTTAAGCGAAGTAAAATCACACTTAGAAAGTGAAGACTTTAAAGATGATAAAGGAGCTAAATTCGCTGAACTTAAACAAAAAGCAGAAGTTGAAATAGAGGCATTTCAAAAACTACGTACCAAACTTTTTGGCGAAATGGATAGTATCGTAGAAAAAGCAGAGGGTATCATCCTCGAAGACCACCCTCTAAAAGAAAACATCTTATCATCTAAGAAGTTATTGGCAGTAGCAGGCGAATTTATTGATGAAGTAGTAGCACAATCAGAGGCTGAAAAAGGTAAATGTTGATAAATTAGACGCGGCTTATAAAGCAATTGAAACCCAATTGGCGAACAACCAAAAAGATAGAGGTAAAAGATGCTTCAGCTAAATCTAACTACGAAAGACTTAATAAAGAAGGTGAAGATTACCTTGGTGCTTTGCGCAAATTTATCCGCGACACTAAAGAAAAGAAAAAAAGTTTGATCAGAATGGCTTCAACCAAGTAGATAGCGCTTATCAATCTTTAGTAAGTGCTTATAATAGCTTTGTAAACTAAGTGTAAAAACTAAATAATGATATACAACTGCTGTTTTCTTCAAAGAAAGCAGCAGTTTTTATCTTCTGAAAAATCAGTGCATTAAAAAAACTTTTTGAAAAAAACAATACAAAAAAATTAGTTGTTAATTAAAAAAATAGTTGTACTTTTGCACGATATTTTGTAATTAGGCGTTATCAGGCGGGGGTCTGGTAGGGTCTGAATAACCTTATTTATTTCACCATAACAATATGGCAAAAGATAAAAAAATACAACTGTTCCAAAATTTGATAAGATTTCTATTGGCTTAGCCTCTCCCGAATCTATCTTGGCTGTTTCGCGCGGCGAGGTTACTAAGCCCGAAACTATCAACTATCGTACTCACAAGCCAGAACGAGATGGGCTTTTTGTGAGCGTATTTTCGGTCCTGTTAAGGACTATGAATGTGCCTGCGGTAAGTATAAGCGTATCCGCTATAAGGGTATCGTGTGCGACCGTTGTGGGGTAGAAGTAACTGAAAAGAAAGTACGCCGTGAAAGAGTAGGGCATATCAACTTAGTGGTGCCTATCGCCCATATTTGGTATTTCCGCTCATTGCCTAACAAAATAGGTTATCTGCTCGGGCTGCCTTCTAAAAAGTTGGATATGATTATCTACTACGAACGCTATGTGGTGATACAGCCCGGTATTGCTAAGGGGCCTGAAGGTGAAGATATTCAGTACCTCGACTTCCTTTCTGAAGAAGAATACCTCGCTATACTCGAGTCTCTTCCTGCTGATAACCAATATCTTGAAGATACTGACCCTAATAAGTTCGTAGCCAAAATGGGGGCTGAATGCCTCTTAGAGCTCCTTGAGCGTCTCGACCTCGATGCCCTTTCATACGACTTGCGCCATAAAGCTAATAACGAAAGTTCTAAACAACGCAAAACCGAAGCGCTAAAACGCCTACAAGTGGTAGAGGCTTTCCGCGAATCACAAAAGAACCGCGAAAAATAAACCTGAGTGGATGATTATGAAGGTGATACCAGTTATCCCGCCAGAATTGCGTCCGTTAGTACCTCTCGATGGAGGTCGTTTTGCTACTTCAGACCTTAACGATTTATACCGCCGTGTAATCATACGCAATAACCGTTTAAAACGTTTGATGGAAATCAAAGCACCTGATGTTATCTTGCGTAATGAAAAACGTATGCTACAAGAGGCTGTCGATTCACTTTTCGATAATACTCGTAAATCATCAGCGGTAAAAAAACAGAATCTAACAGACCTTTAAAAATCTCTTTCTGACTCGCTCAAAGGAAAAACAAGGTCGTTTCCGTCAGAACCTACTCGGTAAACGTGTCGATTATTCAGCGCGTTCAGTTATCGTTGTAGGCCCTGAACTAAAAAATGTACGAATGCGGTTTGCCCAAAAAAATATGGCAGCCGAACTATATAAACCTTTCGTGATACGCAAGCTCATCGAGCGTGGTATCGTGAAGACGGTGAAATCTGCTAAGAAAATCATCGATAAAAAAGAACCAGTAGTATGGGATATTTTGGAGAATGTGATAAAAGGTCACCCTGTACTACTGAACCGTGCCCCCACGCTACACCGTTTGGGTATTCAGGCATTCCAGCCGAAACTCATCGAGGGGAAAGCTATCCAGCTGCACCCATTGGTGTGTACAGCGTTCAACGCCGACTTCGACGGTGACCAGATGGCGGTACACTTGCCATTAGGCCCTGAAGCGATACTCGAGGCACAACTCTTGATGTTGGCATCACACAATATCTTGAACCCTGCTAACGGCTCACCTATTACCGTACCTTCGCAGGATATGGTCTTGGGGCTTTACTACATCACCAAAGGACGTAAATCAACACCTGAATATCCTATCAAAGGAGAAGGTCTAGCGTTTTACTCTCCCGAAGAGGTAAATATAGCTTACAACGAAGGGAAACTAAGCCTCAACGCCTTTATAAAAGTGCGTGTTCGCGACCTCGATGAGGAGGGTAATGTATACTATCACTTAGTAGAAACCACCACAGGACGTGTGCTCTTCAATGAGTTAGTGCCTTTAGAAGTAGGGTATGTAAACGAGGTGCTTACTAAGAAGTCATTGCGCGATATTATCGGGCGAATCCTTAAGGCTACCAGCATACCTGTAACAGGCGACTTCCTCGATAAAATAAAGAATATGGGATACCGTTTCGCTTTCAAAGGCGGACTATCATTCAGCTTAGGCGACATCATCATTCCGCAAGAAAAAAAGCAGATATGATTGCTGAAGCTAATGGTTTGGTAGATGGTATTATGATGAACTATAATATGGGTCTCATCACCAATAACGAGCGTTATAACCAAGTGATTGACGTGTGGACTTCTACCAATGCTCAGCTTACTGAGTTGGCTATGAAGCGTATCAGCACCGACCAACAAGGGTTTAACTCTGTGTATATGATGCTCGATTCAGGAGCCCGTGGTTCTAAAGAGCAGATACGTCAGCTTACCGGTATGCGTGGATTGATGGCTAAGCCTAAGAAATCAACAGCCGGAGGGGGCGAAATCATCGAGAACCCGATTCTTTCTAACTTTAAAGAGGGGCTTTCAATCCTCGAGTACTTTATCTCTACCCACGGGGCTCGTAAAGGTCTTGCCGATACCGCGCTTAAGACTGCCGATGCCGGTTATTTGACCCGTCGTTTGGTAGACGTATCACAAGATGTTATCATCAATACCGAAGATTGCGGTACTCTACGTGGGGTTGAAGTACGTGCCCTTAAGAAAAACGAAGAGGTGGTAGAAAGTTTGGGCGAACGTATACTCGGTCGTGTATCGCTACACGATGTGTACAACCCTCTTACCGAAGAGTTATTGGTAGCTGCGGGTGAAGAAATTACTGAAAAAATAGTAGATAAGATAGATGCAGCACCTATTGAAATGGTAGAGGTGCGCTCAGCCCTTACTTGCGAGGCAAAACACGGTATCTGTGCGAAGTGCTACGGACGCAACCTTTCTACTGGTCGTATGGTACAAAGAGGAGAGGCTGTAGGGGTAGTAGCTGCTCAATCTATCGGTGAGCCTGGTACACAGCTTACACTACGTACTTTCCACGCCGGTGGGGTGGCAGGTAACGTATCTGAAGAAAAATAAAACAGAAGCCCGTTTTGATGGTATATTAGAAATAGAAGACCTACGCGTGGTAACCAGCAAAGATGGCGACCAAAGTGTAGATGTAGTAATACGCTCATCAGAGCTAAAAGTACTCGACCCTACTACTCGTATGGTGCTACAAACGCACGATATTCCTTATGGGGCGCACATCTTTGTAAAAGACAAAGAAGAAGTGAAGAAAGGTACTTTGCTCTTCCAATGGGATCCGTACAACGCGGTAATCATTTCAGAGTTTTCAGGTAAGATAGCTTATGAAGACATCGAACAAGGGGTAACTTACCAAGTAGAAATAGACGAGCAAACAGGCTTCCAAGAAAAGGTAATCGTAGAATCTCGTAATAAGAAGTTGATACCTACCTTATTAATTGTTGATAAGAATGGCGAAACACTTCGTTCTTACAACTTGCCAGTAGGTGCCCACATAATGGTGGATAACAACAGTAAGATAGAAGAGGGTAAAGTATTGGTGAAAATACCGCGTAGTTCAGCTAAGGCGGGTGATATCACCGGTGGTCTACCACGTGTAACTGAGTTGTTCGAAGCACGTAACCCTTCTAACCCAGCTATTGTGTCAGAAATTGACGGGGTAGTATCATTCGGAAAAATAAAACGTGGTAATAAAGAGGTAATTGTAACCTCTCGTTTAGGCGAAGAACGCAAGTATTTGGTGAAATTATCAAGCCAGATATTGGTGCAAGAAAACGACTATGTGCGTGCTGGTAAGCCTCTATCAGACGGTTCCGTAACGCCTGACGATATACTACGCATCAAAGGGCCATCGGCTGTACAACAGTACTTAGTAAACGAAGTACAAGAGGTATACCGACTACAAGGGGTGAAGATTAACGATAAGCACTTTGAGGTAATCGTTCGTCAGATGATGCGCAAGGTAGAAATACAAGATCCAGGAGATACGCTTTACCTCGAAGGTCAGTTAGTACATAAAGACGACTTTATAGAAGAAAACGACAGACTCTTTGGTAAGAAAGTAGTAGAAGATGCAGGCGATTCTGAAAACCTAAAAGCAGGACAGATAGTAAGTCTCCGCGAACTACGCGATGAAAATTCATTGCTAAAACGCTCTGATAAGAACTTAGTAGTAGCTCGCGATATTATACCTGCTACAGCTATGCCTGTATTACAAGGTATTACCCGTGCGTCATTACAAACTAAGTCGTTTATTTCAGCAGCATCGTTCCAAGAAACTACTAAGGTACTCAATGAGGCTGCGGTAAGCGGTAAGGTAGATTCGTTAGATGGACTAAAAGAAAACGTAATTGTAGGACATCGTATACCAGCAGGTACAGGTCTTAAACGTTATGAGAAGATAATCGTAGGTTCTAAAGCTGACTTAGAACCAGTAGTGGAAAAGAAAAAATCGAGATAGACTATGAGCGAATTAGAAGAGATAAAAGAAGGCAACGGACAACTTAGCATAGAGTTGGACGAGCAGGTAGCACAAGGGGTGTATGCTAACTTGGCTATCATCAATCACTCGGCTACTGAGTTTGTAGTAGATTTTGTAAGCGTAATGCCAGGGATGCCTAAAGGCAAGGTGCGCAGTAGGGTGATACTCACTCCAGAGCACGCTAAGCGTCTGTTAGGGGCTTTGACAGAAAATATACGCCACTACGAAGATGCTCACGGTATGATAGCAGAAAAGAGCGATACACTACTATTCCGCTTTTTGGTATCACCGGAGAGGCGTAATACCAAAGGCTAAATACAAAAACAAAGAACGCAAAATTGATGATAAACTTTGCCAAAGTTTCGCGACTTTGGCAAAGTTTTTTTATGTATTTATTTTTTTTAGAAGACTTGATAATCACTTGTTTTTTTCACTTGAAGAATAAACAGATAAAAAAATATTTTTTTCTCTTTTGTTGTGTACAATTAGAAATAAAATATTATCTTTGTGCTTCAAAAAAATCTTTTTGATAAATACCAATGACAACAGAAGTAAAAAAAGAAGGTAAATTTTTCATATATCGAACAAGGAGAAGGAACCCCTATCATCGTATTACACGGGCTAATGGGGGGCTGAGTAATTTTGAAGACGTAATTTCTTTTTTTCGGATAGATATAAGGTGGTAGTGCCCTGAGCTACCTCTTTTCACAATGCCTTTGCTCACTACTTCGGTAAAAAAACATTAGCTAAATACATTCAAAAAGTTTATAAAAATACAAGAAATTTGAAAAAGTTATCTTGTTAGGAAACTCTTTAGGTGGACACGTAGGCTTACTTTATACTAAGCTGTACCCTAAAAATGTGTTAGGTTTAGTGCTTACAGGTAGTTCAGGGCTGTATGAAAGTGCTATGAGCGATGGGTATCCCCGCCGTGGTGACTATGATTTTATCAGAAAAAAATGCGAAGAGGTGTTTTTATGACCCTGCTGTGGCTACTAAAGAGATCGTAGATGAGGTGTTTGCTAACATTTCAGACCGCTCTAAACTCATCAAAACGTTAGCGTTGGCTAAGAGTGCAATTCGCCATAATATGGCAAAAGATTTGCCTAAGATGACCACCCCTACTTGCCTTATCTGGGGCAAAAATGATATAGTAACCCCTCCTAAAGTAGCAGAAGAATTTAAGGAGCTATTACCTAATGCCGAGCTTCATTGGATAGACAAATGTGGGCACGCCCCTATGATGGAGCGACCGCAAGAGTTTAACCAAATATTAGACCAGTGGCTTAAGACAATTAATAATTGATAATTAGCAATAGATGATAAAAAAAGCTGAATTTGTAATGAGCAACTCACAGGTGGCCAAGTGTCCTAAGGACAGGCTGCCTGAGTATGCTTTTATAGGGCGCTCTAATGTTGGGAAATCGTCTCTTATCAATATGCTTACCAATTGTAAGAATTTAGCTAAGACTTCAGGGCGTCCTGGTAAAAACACAGCTTATCAATCATTTCAAAATAGATGACCGCTGGTTTCTAGTTGATTTGCCAGGTTATGGTTATGCACGGGTGTCAAAAACCACTAAACAAGTATTTCAGCGCTTTATTACTGATTATTTTTGAGCAACGCGAGCAGTTGGTTAGTGCTTTTGTGTTAGTAGACATACGCCACGAGCCTCAAAAAATAGATGTAGAGTTTATGCAATGGCTAGGCGAACGGGCTATACCATTTGCTATTATCTTTACCAAAGCTGATAAGCTGAAACCACAAGCGATAGAGCGCAATGTAGCAGCCTATAAAGAAGCGCTACTTGAATGGTGGGAGGAATTTCCTCCTTATTTTGTAACTTCAGCACAGAATAAAACAGGAAAAGAGGAGCTAACACAATATATAGAGCAAACAAATCAAACAATTATTAACGGTTAATGGTAGATATTAAAAAAAGTAAGCTATGTTGGATATTTTTGCATTATGACTTGCTTGATTTCGTTACTTCGTATGGAGTGCGTATTCCTTCACTTAGGGTTACCTATCAACTGTTTGGTAAGCCTTTAGGTACAGCTCCGGTAGTAGTGGTGAATCACGCTTTTACGGGCAATTCGCAAGTGGCAGGCGAAAAACGGTTGGTGGGCAGAGGCTATAGGTGCCGCTAAAGTGATTAATACTGATACATATACCGTAGTAGCATTTAACATTCCAGGTAATGGCTTCCACGCACGCGAGGAAGATATGATAACTAACTACCAGCATTGGGCGGCGGTAGATGTGGCACGCTTATTCAATATAGCCCTCAAAGAACACTTGGGGCTAAACTCTGTTTTTGCGTTAGTAGGCTGTTCGTTAGGGGGCGGTATTGCTTGGGAGATGGCAGCTCTTGCGCCTGACTATTTTCAGCAATTAGTAATAGTAGCCGCTGACTGGAAGGCAACCGATTGGATTATAGGCAACTGCCTCTTGCAAGAGCAAATACTCAAAAACTCTACACACCCCTTGCACGATGCACGTCTGCACGCTATGCTGTGTTATCGTACCCCTCAATCACTGAAAATGAAGTTCGAACGCACTACCCATCTGCCTACTCAGTTATACAATGTAGAGAGCTGGTTGCTGCATCACGGTGAAAAGCTGAACAAACGTTTTTCGCTTTCTGCTTATAAGCTGATGAATCAATTAGTAAAAAACAATAGACATCTCTAAAGACCGTGGTAGTTTTGCTGAAGCGGTAGCCCCTATTACGGCACATATTACTATTGTGAGTACTGATTCAGACCTGTATTTTGTGCCTCAAGAAAACCGCGATACTGTAGTCGAACTGCGCGAAATGGGCAAACCTGTAGATTACTACGAAATACACTCTATACACGGGCACGATGCTTTTCTTGATAGAACACAAACAGTTAGAACAGTTTCTGAAGAAAAATTTTTAATCTAACGGCAAATCTCAAACTAAGTAAAAGATAAAAAAATATGAAAAATATTAAAAATTTGGTGGTAAATCACTTGCCAATGATGGTATTGAAAAAGGTGATTGATATTATCATTACTTCACATAAAGAACCTCTATCGGTAGTAGTATCAGCGAGAGGTAATACTACTGATGAATTAGAGGCACTGCTTGAAAAAAAGCAAGTAAAGGAGAGGATTACACTGCCGATTTTTCAACACTTGAAAAACGAACAGCAGTATGATCCTCGAGTGTCGTTTGAACCCGAATTTCAGCTACTCGAAAAAAACTCCTTGAAGGAGTATCTCTATTAAAAGATTATAGTCCCAAGACTAAAAGATTTGGTATTGGCACAAGGCGAACTAATGTCAGCTAAACTCGTAGCAGCACTACTCAAACGCAAGGGGTTAGAAAGCACCTTTGTTGATAGTCGCGAAATCTTCAAAACCGATGCTGTAGTAGGCAATGCACAAATTATCAATTCCGTATCCGAAAAAAACTCACCCGTGACCGCTTTGCAACTATTCCTTCTAATCACGTAGCAGTAGTAACAGGGCTTTATCGCTTCTACTGAAAAAGGCGATACCACCACCTTAGGGGCGCAATGGCAGCAACTATTCAGCAGCCCTTTTGGCTAACTATCTCAATGCCTCTGAACTGCAAAAACTACACTCACGTCGATGGTATTTTTTTACTGCCAATCCTGAGTTAGTACCCGAAGCCAAAAATCATACGTCATCTTTCTTATGAAGAAGCCAATGAGTTGGCTAACTTTGGGGCTTCTATACTTCACGCTAAAACCATTATTCCTCTTATTGAGAAGGGTATTCCATTGCGCATTAAGAACACTTTTAATAGCGATGATGCAGGCACACTCATTCACAAAGAGAGCGAGCAAGAGGGTATTAAATCAATTTCGGTTATAAAAGACAATGCCCTTATAGTGATGGAAGGTCGCGGACTACTTGGCAAGGTGGGTGTTGACGCGCGTATTTTTAGAGCTTTGGCACAGAAAGGCATTAGTGTGAGTATCATCTCACAAGGTTCATCAGAGCGCGGAGTAGGCTTAGTAGTAGCTTCTAAAGATGCCAAACTTGCTAAAACAGCTATAGACGAAGAGTTTTCGCACGATTTCTATACCAATGATGTGAGCAGTGTGAGCATCGTAGATGATGTAGCAGTCATCTCAATTGTAGGGCAACCTCTCTCTACTTTCCATCACCCTTATAATGCGCTAATACGCAATCAGATAGTACCTTTGCTTATCAATAATGCAGTAACGGGTAAAAACGTTAGTTTGGTGCTTAAGACCGAAAAACTTCACAAGGCACTAAATGTTATCCACGGAGAAATCTTTGGGGTGTCGCGCCGTATCAACTTAGTGATTTTTCGGCAAAGGTACAGTAGGCGGTACGCTTATCAACCAAGTGATAGCTGCCCACGATAATATCTTGCAGCGCAAGAATATTAGCTTGCGTATTGTAGCCATTGCTAATTCTCAGAAAATACTCACTGCTGCCAAAGGGATTGGCAAAGGTTGGGAAGAGGCTTTCGAGCGCGAAGCCGTACCTTATAACTTTGATACTTTACAGGCTTTTGTAGATAAAAATCACTTAGAAAACCTTATTGCAGTAGATGTAACCGCCAGCAAGACTTTTGTAGATAACTACATTTCTTTGATTAAGAGTGGTTACGACCTTGTTTCAGCTAATAAAATAGCCAATACTATCTCATTTAGCTTCTACCAAGAGCTGCGCAAAACCCTTAAACAGTACCAAAAAACGTATCTTTATGAAACCAATGTAGGAGCAGGATTGCCGTTGATAGATACCATTCGCCTACTACACCATTCAGGCGAGAACATTACCCGTATCAAGGGGATATTCTCAGGTACGCTCAGCTACCTGTTCAATACCTTTTCAGCAGAAGATAAGCCGTTTAGCGAAGTGCTCCAATACGCTATTAACAGTGGTTATACTGAGCCTGACCCTCGTGAAGACCTTTGCGGTAATGATGTAGGACGCAAATTACTTATCTTAGCCCGCGAGCTCGATTTAGGCAATGAATTCACTGATGTAAAGATACAAAACCTTATCCCAGAGCATTTGAGAGAAGGCTCTGTCGAAGACTTTTTGCAACGCTTAGACGAGTTTAATGCCCCTTATCAACAAATAAAAGAAGCTCAAGAGCCTGACCACGTACTGCGCTATGTAGGCGACCTTCACGGCGATTTAGCTTCTACTGATACAGTGCAGTTAGACGTATCGTTAGTCTCTGTTCCTCGCAATAGTGCTCTTGGTCAGGTAAAAGGAGCTGACTCAATCTTTGAGATTTATACAGAATCTTATGGCGATAACCCTATCGTGATACAAGGGGCAGGAGCAGGAGCCTCAGTAACAGCACGAGGCGTATTTGGCGACATTTTAAGATTAGCAGAAAAGAGTAGAGTATGAAAATAACAGACCATATAAAGAATGCTAAAGGGAAGACGCTTTTCTCTTTTGAAGTAGTACCCCCTAAAAAAGGGAATAACATCGAGGAACTATACCGAAATATAGACCCCTTAATGGAGTTTAATCCTCCGTTTATTGATGTTACTACCTCGCGCGAGGAGTATTATTACATCGAGCACCCTAACGGACTATTAGAAAAAAAAGTAACTCGTATGCGCCCAGGTACGGTAGGTATCTGTGCGGCTATTCAGCATAAATACAAGGTAGATACCGTGCCCCACGTGCTTTGTGGTGGTTTTTTTCAAAAGAAGAGACGGAATACCTCTTGGTAGACTGCCTCTACTTAGGTATCGATAATGTAATGGCATTGCGCGGCGATGCAATGAAAGAGCAACGCTATTTTCAGCCTACTGAGGGCGGTCATACCTATGCTACTGAGTTAGTTACCCAAATCAGCAATCTGAATAAGGGTATCTACCTCAATGGCATTGCAGCCGACCATAAGGCTAACTTCTGTATAGGGGTAGCTGGTTATCCTGAGAAGCATATCGAGGCACCCTCACTTACCTCAGACTTGGCACGCCTCAAAGAAAAGATAGAGGCGGGGGCTGATTATGTAGTAACGCAGATGTTTTTTTCGATAATCAGAAAATACTTTGAGTTTGTAGACAAAGCGCGCGAAGCTGGTATAAATGTGCCTATCATACCTGGTATCAAGCCGATTGCGGTTAAAAAGCATCTCAATTTGCTTTCGCAAGCCTTCAAGATAGATTTTCCACAGGAACTTGTTGAGGCAGTCGAAGCCTGCAAGCATAATGCCGATGTCAAACAGATAGGGATAGAGTGGGCTATACAGCAGAGCAAAGAGCTTAAAGCGGCAGGCGTACCTGTGCTCCATTACTATTCAATGGGTAAATCAGACAATATCGTAAAGGTAATTTCAGAGGTGTTTTAATTTCCCAATATGTCAAAGAACGGAATAAGCTTCGAAACTTTTACGGGGCAAAAATTCCGACCTTTTACTGAAGTACGCAAATAGTTGTCGCACCGTGTTACAACATTGTTAAAAAATATAGGGGGCGAATCGCAATTCGCCCCCTATTTGCTTGTATTGTTTGTGCTATTTTTTATTTGTCTGTGCGGCTTACATTATCTTTGTAAGTGAAAGGTACGCTCCAAGTGATGGCAAGTGCAGGAAGGGTGCAGAGCATCACTATAGCGAAGAAAAAGTTCGTATCCTAATACCTTGCTGAGGGTAGCCGCTGAGCATTCCAGGTATCATCACCCCTAAGTTCATCAGGGCTGTTAGCAAAAGCGTAGTGCGCCATTTGGTATTTCCCTGGGGCTATCTGTTGCATCATAAAGAGCGTAAGTCCCACAAAACCAAAAACCATAGCCGAAGTATTCGCCTACGATACCACAACCGATAACTATCAAACTGGTAGGCTGAAAATAAGCGAAAAGAAGATATACTACAAACGGAATGTTAAAAGCGCAGGCTAAGGTGAAAAAGTGCTTTTGCGAAGCCCTACAACCGACACAAAAATAACCCGCTACTATAGACCCTATGATGAAAGCTGCCGTACCCGCGGTGCCGTATACCAATCCGTATTGCTCGTTAGAAAGCCCTAAAGCCGCCTACCTCTATGCTGTCTTTTTAAGAACAGAGGCGCAATTTTTCATCGCCAGTCCTTCAGCAAAAGCGGTACAAGAAAATGAAAAAAACAAATAGTAAAATATATATTTCTTTTTGAAAGAAAGCTACGAAAAATGCCCCATAGTTCTTTGCTTTTTGACTGAAATCGCCCTCAGAAGTATTCTTTTCGTCTTTCGGAAGCGCGTACATATGATACAAACCTACCAAACCTAAAAATAACAGCACAGATGCTGATAATCAGCTGCCAAGAGGCTACGATGCTCATACCCTTTTTCGTTCACTAACCAGCCCGCCAAGAAGATAAGTCCGCCGTTAGCCAATACTTTTGCAAGGTTATAGAAAGCCCCTTGCCAACCCGAATACACGCTTTGGGTAGAAGCATCTAATTGCTGCATATACATACCATCGCCAGCGATGTCGTGGGTAGAGCCGCTAAAGGCAATAACCCCCATCAGCGCTAAGCAAGTTACGAAGAAGTCAGGTAGGGGCAGCGAAAAACGATAAGCCCAAACACAGCAGCCGAAAGCAATTCAGTGATAACGATGTACTGTTTTTTTAGTGCCATAGATTTCCATAATTACACTGATGATAGGTTTGAGCGACCAAGGGAGGATAAGCAGCGAAGTCCAGAAAGCTATCTGGTCGTTAGCGACCCCTAAGTCCTTGAAAATGATAGGAGAAACCAATGAAAGCATCACAAAAGGGAGCCCCATAGCAAAAGTAAGTGGTAGGAACCCACGAGATAGGATTTTTTTCTTTTCTTTGTTCATAATGGTGGTGTTTTTTTATTTAGAAAATAAATATTTATTAGCGAAAATTTCGCCAAAAAAATACAAAAAAATATTTTTTTATTATTGCTTAACTACCCTCGAAATTTAAAAAAATTATTTACCAATGAAAAATAGCTATTACAGGGGCAGCTACTCTTGCTGCCGACCAAATAACAAACTGCGATGATGTGCCAATGGGGCGACTTTCAGAAGAAAAAAACGTTCCCTTATAGCAACTTTGCGTCAGAGCAATCCTGCATACGAATCTTTAGACCCCACTGTGCTGTATGCCCTTTTTACCGCTAAGGAAGCGGTATGCCAAGCAGGCTGGAGCGGACAGCGTTTTGGGGTGAATATAGGCTCTTCGCGCGGAGCTACCGAGTTGTTCGAATCGCATTATGCACATTTCCTCAGCGAGGGCTATTGCAAAACATTAGCATCACCTACTACTACCTTGGGCAATGTAAGCACGTGGGTAGCGCAATACTTTGCGACACAAGGTTTTGCCCTTTCGCACTCTATCACCTGTTCTACCGCCTTGCACGGCATCGCTAATGCCGTAGCGTGGCTGCAGAGCGGTATGGAAGAGCGTTTTTTGGTAGGAGGCACTGAGGCTCCTCTTACACCTTTCACCATCGCACAAGTCAAAGCTCTTAAAATCTATAGTTCTCTGCCGTTGCCTTACCCTTGCAGGTCTATGGATATGACCAAAAAACAGAATACAATGGTCTTAGGCGAGGGGGCAGGCTGCTTTTGTTTAGAGAAAGGCGAACGCCCTAACGCTTTGGTATATATTATAGGAATTGGCTTTGCTACCGAGCAACTCACCCATAGCGTTTCGCTGTCCCCTGACGGACAGTGTCTGCAAGAGTCGATGCGCAGCGCCTTAGAGAGTGCTGGTAATCCTAAGATAGATGTGGTTATCACCCACTGCACCGGTACTATTAAGGGCGATAGGGCAGAACTCAATGCCATAGAGGCAGTCTTTGGGTCGCAAAAACCACTGCTAACCAATAACAAATGGCAACACGGACATACTTACGGCGCAAGTGGAGCGCTCAATCTCGGTATGGCAATCGAGATGCTGCAGAGCAACACTTTTCAGCCTATACCTTACCTTGATGAGGCAAATGAAGTGCCCGAAAAAAACTCCAAACAGTGATGATAAATGCGGTAGGTTTCGGAGGTAATGGTATTTCGGTAATTTTGAAATCTAAAATCTAAATTACGGTTATAGCAGAAAAAAATTCTTCTACACCTTCCCTTTACTTTAGATATACCTTCCCTTTACGATCACCGAAGGATTACCGAAAGATATGCGAAGTATAAAACTTTAATCATTGTACGAAAAAAATAGTGAAATATACTATTGTGAATTTTTAATATACCTTTTTTTGATTGATTTCTGAAGCGTTGCACCATTCTTTTTAACCCCCTGATAATAAACGACTTTTGGTATTTTAACATCAAAAAAAGCACAATATTTGTTCGAAAAACGATTGCTATTCAAAAAATGCTTACTTTTTGCACTCAGTAATTATAGTTATAAAAAAAGAAAAAAATTATGTCAGACATTGCATCAAGAGTTAAAGCCATTATCGTTGATAAATTAGGCGTAGACGAAAATGAAGTGAACGCAGAAGCGAGCTTCACTAACGACTTAGGAGCAGATTCATTAGACACTGTAGAGTTGATTATGGAGTTTGAAAAAGAATTTGATATTCAAATCCCAGATGACCAAGCTGAAAAATATCCAAACAGTAGGTCAAGCAATCAAATACATTGAAGATGCTAAACAATAATGGGCTAATGGGCACTAAGCTATTAACCACCTATATAGGTAGGTTAGTAGCTTAGTGCCTAATGCTTTTTAGAACCTAAATACTAAAAAAAGATAACACTATATGGAGAGAAGACGCGTAGTAGTAACAGGCATAGGTGCCTTGACCCCCATTGGTAATACCTCACAAGATTTTTGGAACGGACTCGTAGAAGGAAAAAGTGGCGCTGCCCCTATTACCCATTTCGATGCCTCTAAGTTTAAAACCCAGTTCGCCTGCGAACTAAAAGGGTTCAATATCGAGAATTTCATGGATAGAAAAGAAGCTCGCAAGCTTGATAAGTTTGCGCAGTACGCTTCTGTAGTATCTGATGAAGCTATCAAAGATGCTCATTTAGACGTTGATAAGCTCGATAAAGACCGCGTGGGTGTGATATGGGGCTCAGGAATTGGGGGGTTAGAAACTTTCCAGAATGAGGTAACCAGCTTCAATCAGGGCGATGGTACGCCTCGCTTCAATCCTTTCTTTATACCTAAAATGATAGCCGACATAGCATCGGGTATGATTTCTATCAAATATGGCTTCAGAGGTCCTAACTTCACTACCGTGTCGGCTTGTGCTTCGGCTGCCAATGCTATGATTGATGCGCTTAACTATATTCGTTTTGGTTATGCCGATGTAATAGTATCGGGCGGCTCTGAAGCAGCTGTTACTATTGCGGGTATTGGCGGCTTCAACGCTTTGCACGCTCTTTCTACTTTCAACGAAAATCCAGCTAAGGCATCGCGTCCGTTTGATGCTAACCGCGATGGTTTCGTATTGGGCGAAGGAGCAGGGGCTATTGTGCTTGAAGAGTACAACCACGCCGTAGCACGTGGCGCTACTATCTATTGCGAATTGGCTGGTGGCGGACTTTCAGCAGACGCTCACCATATGACGGCACCTCACCCTGAAGGGCTTGGCGCTAAATTGGTGATGAATAACTGCCTTAAAGACGCTGGCGTAGCGATAAACGAAGTAGATGCTATCAATATGCACGGTACTTCTACTCCGCTGGGCGATATAGCCGAGTCGAAAGCAGTAATTGACGTGTTCGGAGAGCACGCTTATAATATTAATATCAACTCAACCAAGTCGATGACAGGACACTTACTTGGTGCCGCAGGAGCTATAGAGGCTGTGGCTTCGATATTGGCTATTAAGCACGGTATCGTACCGCCTACTATCAACTTTGAAACTCCTGATGAGAAGATAGACCAACGCCTAAACTTCACTTTCAACCAAGCACAAAAAAACGCGATGTAAAAAGTAGCAATGAGTAATACTTTCGGTTTCGGAGGTCATAACGCTTGCTTACTATTCAAAAAGTTATAATACAAGTGTTCAGCTTAAAGAAAAATATTGTCATTTTTCCCGTTTTACTTCTAAGAAGAAAGACGGGATTTTTTTACAATAAAATGAAAGATCTTTTGGGCTATGCGCCCTAAAAACCTGTCATTTTATAGCGAGGCTTTTACGCATCCATCCTACCAATACCAAAAGGCTACCCGCAAGAGCTACGAGCGACTTGAGTTTCTCGGCGATGCGATTTTTGGGGGGCTGTAATAGCCGATTATATTTTTACTAATGCGCCTGAGCAAGACGAGGGCTACCTGACCAAAATGCGCTCTAAAATAGTAGAAAGGCGCAACCCTAAATCAGCTGGGCGAAGAGCTACAGCTACTCAGTTTTCTGCGTACCAAACTCACCCCCAAGCAGTTGGGCAATAATATCACGGGCAATCTTTTTCGAGGCGCTTATAGGGGCTATTTACTTGGATAAAGGCTATAAAACTTGCTTCAAATTTATAGAACGCAAGCTCATTTTGCCTTATATCAATATCAAAAACCTCGAAGAAAAGGTTATTAGCCATAAAAGTTTGCTGATAGAATGGTGTCAGAAGCACAAACGCGACTTTTTCATTTGAGGCAGAAGAAGATGTAGAAGACCGTTCAGAGACGAAATACTTCGTAGCCAAAGTGTATGTAGAGGGCTTTTTCGGTGACGCGCACGGGCTACCTCTAAGAAGAGAGCCGAAGAGAGTGCTGCTAAGCGCACTTGCTATAAGATACAAGGCAAACAGCACTACAAATTAGATGTGAAATGAAAATCTTACTCTCTCCGACACGCATTCGTACATAGACGAGCGCATACTTCACTATGCCTCAGAGGCTGATGAGGTTTGGCATTGCGGTGATTTTGGCAATGTGGCTGTCATACAAGCCCTTGAGGCGGTAAAGCCTTTGCGCGGGGTTTATGGCAATATAGATGGCACTGAGGTACGCGGCTACTTCCCTGAGGGTAAATCGTTTTGAGTGCGAGGGAGTAGAGGTGCTGATGATACACATAGGGGGCTACCCTAACCGATACACTCCTTTAGCTAAACGCGAAATACAAAAACGCCCACCCCGACTCTTCATTTCGGGGCATTCGCATATCCTAAAAAGTACAATACGACCCACAATACCAGCTGCTGCACCTCAATCCGGGGGCGGCAGGTATCTACGGCTGGCAAAAAGTCCGCACTATGCTCCGTTTTTGAGCTTGAAGCTGGTGAAATTAAGAATTTAGAGATTATAGAATTAGCAGAGAGGTAGGGGTAATTATCGGTATAAAAATAATTCGTGTATTTTTTTCTTGGAATATTTTGCTAATAAAAAAAGAAGTTTTTTTATCTTTGTAGCAAATTTTAAACTTTATTCCTATGAAAAAAATATTACTAATTGCACTTTCTGTGATAGCTTTCGCAGCGTGCACTAAAAAAAGACAATAATAACGATGCTAAGTACACACGAGCACAGTTAGAAGGACAATGGAACTATGTGGAATCAAGAATGTCTGATCGGAAACTCTTCTCTCAGATAGTTCCTGCAGAGGCTTTTTAATTGCATAAAGAAAAATGAATTATATATTTAAAGGTGATCGTTGGATACTAAATGAATACAATTATAAGAATGACGAAAAAAACTTGTAAATATAACTCAGCTTCTTTTTTTGTATGTGATTAAAGGAAGTACTATTTGTTTTGTGATTAATGACAAAGCATTAAGAGCTCTTGATGTTATTAATTTAAACGAAAGCGAATTAGTCTTTAAATATAATGATGAGTTTAAAAAAAGTAATGCGATTACAAATGCAAGAGCAAAAACTCTCTTGAGTTATCTGATTATACGATTGATGATATTTTTGAATGTAACAATTACTTACCGAAGATGATATTATAATACACTAAAAAAAGGCGGCTCAATAGATAATGTTGAGCCGCCCTTTTTGTATTGATAAATTAGCAAATTGACTAATTGAAATACTCGCTGTAGCCTACAGCTTTTCCGATGAGGGTAGTAGAAGTGCAATCAGTGATTTTTTTACCATTACGAAATCGCCGATTTTGTAGTCTTCCTTGAGGGAATACAACCACAGTATTCTGACTGTTGCGTCCCATCCACTCTTGGTCTGACTTCTTAGAATTACCCTCTATGAGTACCTCTACGGTGTTGCCTACCTGCGCTTGTGTGCGATAAAGGCTGTGTGCCTGTTGTAGGTCGATGATTTCGGTTAAACGGCGTTTTTTTCACTTCCTCAGGTACATCATCTACTATCTTGCGCGCCGCTAAAGTGCCAGGTCGCTCGGAATAGGCAAACATAAACCCAAAATCATACTTTACATACTCCATTAGCGAGAGGGTATCGCGGTGGTCTTCTTCTGTTTCAGTAGGGAAACCTGTAATCATATCTTGAGAGATAGCACAATCCGGAATGCGCTGGCGTATGCCGTCTATTAGCGAGAAATACTCTTCGCGAGTGTGCATACGGTTCATCGCCTTGAGTATGCGGTTGCTGCCGCTCTGTACTGGCAGGTGTATGTATTTGCAGATGTTGTGATGCTTCGCCATAGTGTCGATAACCTCAAAAGTCATATCTTGAGGGTTAGAGGTAGAGAAGCGAATGCGCATCTTGGGATAAGCGGTGGCTACCATATCGAGTAGTTTGGCGAAGTTGATAGCTGTAGCCTGCTGCATTTCGGTAGCTTTACTAAAATCTTTCTTCAGTCCGCCGCCATACCACAAGTAGCTATCTACGTTTTGCCCCAGTAGAGTAACTTCTTTAAAACCACGCGCTTGTAGGTCGCCTATTTCGTTGATGATAGAGTAAGGGTCGCGACTGCGCTCACGTCCGCGAGTGAAAGGCACGATGCAGAAAGTACACATATTATCGCAACCGCGTGTGATAGATACAAAGGCAGTAACCCCGTTGCTGTTGAGGCGTATAGGAGCAATGTCGGCGTATGTTTCGTCTTTAGAGAGGATAACATTTACCGCCTCGCGACCGCCTTCTACTTCCTCCAATAGGTTGGGAAGGTCTTTATAAGCATCGGGTCCCTACGACCATATCTACTATTTTTTTTCTTCTTCGAGGAAAGCGTGTTTTACCCTTTCGGCCATACAGCCCAATACGCCCACTTTCATAGCCGGTTTTTTGCGTTTATACACGTTGAACTGCTCTAAACGCTTGCGGATAGTCTGCTCGGCTTTATCGCGAACTGAGCAGGTGTTGATAAGCACTAAGTCGGCATCATCTACGCTATCGGTGGTGTTATAGCCCACTTTCGAAAGGATAGAAGCCACTATTTCGCTGTCGGAAAAAGTTCATCTGGCAGCCATAGCTTTCGATATATAATTTCTTGGTATTGGTGCTGTCGGCGGTAAGTACAAGGCTTTGCCCTTGCTTGCTTTCGTCTATTTCTTTTGCCATAAAAGGTTTAGTTACTAATTTTGAGGGTGCAAAGATACAAAAACAATTGATAATTAGCAATTAACAAATGCTAGTTACTTTAGAAAAAGAGGTTCACCGTTGAGGTCGGTGGTGAGGGCACCGGTCATAAAAATCGAAGAAGGGACGCATAGCCTTCAGGCTGCTGATGGCTTTGGCTGCAAAGTCGGGGAGAGCACTTCGGCAGGGGTGAAATCGTGTTTGAGGAGGAACTGCTTTTTGCGTAGATAGTCGAGCATTGGGTCGTCTTTCTCGAAGCCTTTAGGAGCCGTTTTTACCTCATCGCCCCATAGTTTGCCGCCAAATTGGGCTATTACTTCTGGGTGCTGCATTATTTGGGCAAAAAGTGTCGCCGTCTAATGAAATCTCTTGGCGGATACGCAGCAAATCTTCTTTGTTAGGATTGAAGAAGCCTCCGCCTACAAAAACTCTCTTCGGGACTGATGTGGATGTAATAACCGCCGCGGTAATGAGGTTGCTTGCGTTGGAAATAGCAACCGAAGTGCGTTTTGTAGGGTGTTTTGTCTTTAGAGAAACGCAAATCGCGGTAGATGCGGTATATTTTCATAGGTGAAAGCGTGTCGTTTAGGGCTATTTCGTTATAAATAGTCTCGCAAACGGTATTAACGGCTGCTTTAGCTGCCTCGTAGTCGTTTTTTTGTGAGCGTCAAACCATTCTTTGTGGTTGTTTTTAGCGAGCTCAGTAAGGAAGTTGAAAAACAATATGATTCATATAAGGTTTTTTTGTTTTTGCAAAAAAATAGTAATATTTTGGAAAGGAGAGATGTTTTTTTAGTAAGATAATTTGGTATTTATTTTTTGTTATTATTGCATTATTCGTAATGTTTTGGAGTTTTTTTGTTGCTGATTTGATAATGCTATTTCTTGAGTCTTTCTATATTGTTCCTATATTCTTTCTGTATCCATTCTGTATTGAAGATATAATTGCATTATTTTCAATGTTAATCGGAGATTTAATAATTTTAGCAAAGATATTATAAAAATGATTGAGAGTATTTTAGCTATAGATTTTTTTTATAAAGCTATGGTTTTATTTGCAAAAAGAGAGCGTTTTTTTATTTATTTTTTTGTCCTCTGAATAACGTAACTTGTTAATTATGAAATATTATATTCTATTTTTCTTTGGTAGTTTTTTGTGGGCTACCTATGCACAAGAATTGCCCTTGTTAGACCGTCTTTCAGCAATCAAGAACGGCGATAGAGAATTTTATACTATCGATGGTTATATCATTACCAATGAGGATTTGAAACTTCCTTTTGATGAAAAAAAGGCTTTAAGAAAGCCTACCGAAAAATTGAAAAATTAATGCGCAAGACGCGCAGCCCTAACCCTCGCATACACACTGATAACTATTTGGTTAATAGAGATAAAGAGGAGTATGTAGAGTCTCTTTATTTTGTGAAAAAGTCCAGCGAATACTATTTCCCTTGTTTGGTTTTCAAAACTGAGAGACAGAGAGGTTGAGGTAGAAGAATCCTTAGTAAACCTCATTGTTGAAAATAAAATCCCTCAGGAATTATTTGCCCCTACCGATGCCAGAAGTATTGATTTTGCAGGACGAAAAATCCCGATGTTAGACGACTGTTATTTCACGGGTATCAACATAGTGCAATGTCCGTACAACGGCGAAATGAATTGGGGAGTATATCGCACTTTGGAAGACGCTCAACAAGCTGTAGCCGACCAGTTTGCAGCCAACAAACAACGCAAAATGTTGAAACCTATAGAAGAGGAAGAAGTTGAGGTACTTTTTGAAGAGGTACCCACCAAAGCTAAGAGAGTAGTGTTTGACATCAAGGGAGTTGCGTCAGCTTTAGCAGGGATGTCGGGCGCTAAAACACTTACGGTGTACTATGTAGCCCAAGTGGTGCGCAATCGCCCTATTGCTTGTGTGATGAGCTTTTTGGAATAATGATAATATCAAAAAAATACAGGTTTACCTCTGCTTTTTAAGTCGTGAATGCAATTGAAATAAAGGTTAATTTGCTTATTTTCAGATATTATTTTTGTTATTAGTTCTTCAAAAGGTATCTCAAGAATCTCTGCTAAATCAAGAACTAATTCTTTGATAATAAGTAATATATGTTCATCTAAGGTAGGCGTCTGAGTATCTTTCTGTATATCTTTGAATATTCCTCCAATAGTCTGATATTCAAGCTCTTTTTTGGCTAACGAGAGTAAGCTGTATTCTAACATCACAATTGATGTAAAGGCTGTCTGAGCATCAAAGTCTCACAGATTGACACTTACCTAAACCTAAGTATTGTTCGGCTTCTTTAAAAAAAGATTTCTGTTGTCCAACGTATAGCATATATCTCAAAGGCTCTGTATCATACTGCGACAAGTATTTGGTTATGTGGAAAAAGTGTTGGAACTTTGCGGCGTAGAAGTAACAGAAACGTAACAGAAAAAAATAACGGAAAAAGTAATAGATACTATGGATACATCTTTAAAAGAGGAGCAAAGACTGTTGAAGAAAGCTCAGCGCAAGTTGCGTATGGAGCAGAGTAGAAGCTATAGGGCTATGAAGTCTGCCACTAAAGTGATGGACGATTATTATTTAGACCCTATACTGGGTTTGGTGCCTGTGATAGGCGACATTGTGCCGCAGCTGTTTAACGCTTCGTTTTTTTCTATATTTCAATTTTTTTAAAAATTAGATCGTATGCCCTTACAATGACGCTCTTGCGCAATGTGTTTATAGATATTTTTGTGGGGTTGATTCCTTATGCAGGGATAGTGCTCGATGTATTCTATAAATCTTACAGAGAAAAATACGATTTTGATAGAAGGCTTTGTGAATGATGACCCGAATATCGTTAAAAAAAGTGAAGCGAAGGGCGGTCTCTACTACTATATGGCTCGTGGTTTTTAGGAGTTGCTATTTATTATCTGATTGTGTTCTTATGGTCGGTGGTAACCCATCTTTATCAGTGGCTAATGAGTTATATATAACAAACCTCTAATCGGGGAATTGCAGTTTGAGTTGTATATATTGTGGGGTAGGAGGGACGGTCTTATCGGGGTCGTTATTGAGGTGCGACACTGAAATACCCAATAGTCGCACGGAGTCGGATAGGCGGTCTTGGTATAGCAATTCGCTGATGTACAGCATTATTTCTTCCTTTGAGCTGATATAGTCCTTTAGGGTTTTGCTGCGCGTTTGTATGCTAAAAATCGCTGTACTTTATCTTTAGAGTGAGGGTCTTGCCAGCTACCTTTTGCTGCGCTAAACGCGTAGCTACTTCGCTGGCTATGCTATCTAACTCTTTGAGCATATAGATTTCGCTGGTGAGGTTTTCGGCAAAAGTCTGTTCTGCCCCTACCGATTTGCGTATTCTGAAAGGCTGTACCTCGCCATTGTGAATGCCGCGCGCCAATTCGTAGTAGTGCTTGCCGCTATTGCCGAAATTTCTTTCGAGAAAAAGCCAATGATTTCTGGCGTAGGTCTTTGCCTGTGAAAAACGCCCAAAGCATACATCTTTTCGGCTGTTACCTTTCCGATGCCATAAAACTTCTTGACATTAAGCGTGTCTAAAAAGTCTTGTACTTCGTCTTGAGTGACGGTTTTCTGTCCGTTGGGCTTATTGACATCGCTGGCTATTTTGGCAATAAACTTATTGATAGAGATGCCTGCGGAAGCGGTGAGTCCTGTTTCAGCAAAAATAGTTTGCCTTATCTCTTGTGCGATAAGAGTAGCTGAGGGGTTGCCGACTTTGTTATGGGTGACGTCTAAATACGCCTCGTCTAACGAAAGGGGCTCTACTAAGTCGGTATAGCGATGGAAGATACTGCGAATGTGCCTTGATATTTCTTTTATACCTCTCGAAGCGAGGGGGTACAAATATGAGGTGCGGACAGCGTTTGCGCGCTAATACGCCGCTCATAGCGCTATGCACCCCATACTGACGCGCCTCATAGCTAGCAGTGGCTACCACTCCGCGCGCTTCGCTTCCGCCTACCGCAATGGCTTTGCCACGCAAATGGGGGAAGTCGAGTTGCTCTACTGAAGCGTAGAAGGCATCCATATCGATATGTATGATTTTTCGCGTCAAAAAAAAGAAAAGAAATTAGATTATCTCGAACATTTTGCCAGGTAAGGGTTGTACGTAGCCTTTGAGCTCCATTTGAAAGAGGAGGTTAGAGAGCTGGTACACGGGTATTTGGCAGGCAAGCGATAGACTGTCTAAAGTCATCTTGCCGCCTTTCTTCAATTGCTCTATTACCGGCACTTCTTCGGGGGTGTAGGTAGGAAATAGCTCTTGTTGTACTTCCTTTGGTGGGGTGTTGTGCCAGCCCAAAAGTATCGATGAGGTCTTGCGCTGATAGCAGTATGTTGGCTTTGTTGCTGTGTATCAGTTCGTTGCAACCTATACTATAGGGGTCGGTAACCCTACCAGGGACGGCAAAGACCTCGCGCCCATAAGAGGAAGCTATATCGGTAGTGACTAAGCTGCCGCCTTTCTTGCCCGACTCAATCACTATAGTAGCCTGCGAGAGCCCTGCAATGATGCGATTGCGACTTAGGAAGTTCTTGCGGTCGAAAGCACTCAAATAGCCAAAGTCGGTGATGAAACCGCCGTTTTCGGTCATTGCCTCAGCATACTTGCTGTGGGCAGGCGGATAGATGAAATTAAGTCCGTGTAGCTAAACAAGCTACCGTTTGCAGGTGGTGCTTCATAGCTGCCTTATGTGCTGTAATGTCGATACCATAAGCAAAGCCGCTGACCACCACCACTCCTAAGGGGGCTAACTCTTCGATGAGCTTTTCGCAAAAAGCATTGCCATAAGGAGTGCTATTGCGAGTGCCTACGATACTGATAATTCGTTTGTTAGACAGCTGTATATTTCCCTTTTGGTAAAAGAGAATAGGGCTGTCGGGGCATTGCTTCAGTAGGGTAGGGTACTGCGGGTCGGTATAGGCAATAACTTGTATATGATGCTGCTCAGCAAAAGAGAGTTCAGCCTCAGCTTCGTGCAGGTAAGTGGCACTATGCAGCAGGTTATCAGCTATCTTAGAGCCTATGCCGATGAGTTTTTTTCGAGTTTTTCTCTGCTTTGAGCAAAGATGCGTTGAGCACTGCCGAAGTGCGTGAGTAGCTTTCAGGGCAGTAATGTCGCCTACTAAAGGGATTTTCTTCAGCGCAATAAGATAGAGCAAATCGTCGTTCATAATGCAGTTTCAAAAAATGGTAATGCGATGCAAAAATACGAAAATAATTAGAAAATTAGCAAATTAGCAGATTAGCCAATTAGGAAATCAGCTAATGAGATGTTACAAATATAACATTTGTTTATTCCTTTGATACAATTGGGGTTATGGTTTTTGTTTCTTTGAAAAAAAGGTACTATTTTTTTGCCCCTGTTTTTTTGAAATTACTAAACATTTTATCATAATGACAGCAAATAAAAAAATCGTTATTGCAAACTCTCCGAACTTTTTTTCGCCTAACTTTTGGGTGGCGAGTTTCCTACAGCTGATGGAGCGTTGGGGCTTCTATGGTATTTTTACCCTTTTGCCTTTGTATTTGGTAGCTTCGACTGATGAAGGAGGTCTCGGACTTTCGCATTCTGAAAAAGGGAGCATCATAGGCATGTGACGGCTATACAATACTTTTTTGCCGCTAGTGTTTGGGGTGATTGCTGACCGTATAGGTTATAAACTTTCACTGACTATCTCGTGCCTTATTATGGCAGTAGGTTACTACCTTATGGGTGAGGTTAATACCTATTGGTCGATGTATATGGTTTTCCTTTTTGCCGCTATAGGAGGGGGCTTTTTCAAGCCTGTTATCAACGGAACTGTAGCTCGGAACACAGATGATACTACCAGCACTTTGGGCTTTGGTATCTTCTATATGATGGTGAATATAGGAGGCTTTATAGGTCCGGCTATGTCGTCATCATTACGCACTATGTTAGGCTGGCGCATTATCTTTGTGCAGGCAGCTGTGGTGATGCTTATCAACCTATTGGTGGTGCTGTTCTTCTACAAAGAACCCAAAATGGCACAACGCGATAGCAAGCCTCTTCTGACCGAAATAAAAGAATCGGTATTGCACATTATAGAAGCATTGCGTGATAGCCGTTTGACGATATTGCTTATACTAATGGTCGGCTTCTGGACGATGTTTAATCAGCTATTCTACACTTTGCCTAACTTTATACAAGATTGGGTGGACTCTTCGGCTATGAGCCAGTGGATAAATCAGAACTTGCCATTTTTGGGCACTATGCTTACTGAAAATGGACAGGTAAAAAGCTGAATGGTTCGTGAATATTGACTCGCTGATGATTATCTTCTTTCAGGTAGTGGTGTCTTACTTCGTGACTAAGATGACACACGTGAGCGCTATGATACGCGGTACTATTATCGGTACTATAGGGGTTACGCTTACCTTTATGTTTAACAATGTGTGGTTTACTATTATCGGTACGATGATTTTCTCAGTAGGTGAGATGGCTGCAAGCCCCTACGCTTTCGGCTTTTTATCGCACAGATTACGCCCTAAAGGGAAAGAAGCCCTTTACCAAGGGAACTTATTTCCTTCCGGTAGCTATGGGTAACTATCTTGCAGGGCTTATTTCTGGTGATTTGTATGAGAAATGGTCGGATAAGTACGCTTTCCTACAAGCAGAAATGGCTAATAGACAAATAGCTATGCCTGAAGGATTGACCAGAAATGAATATTTTGCGCTTGCAGAACAAAAATTAGGGCTTTCGCAGTCGCAAATTACTGAAATGCTATGGCAAACCTATACCCCAGAAAAGATGTGGTACCTTATTTTCGGTATCGGAGTCTTTGCCGCGCTATCTCTATACTTATACAATAAAAATAATGGTTAAGAAATTAGCCAATTAGTAAATTAGTGGCTTATGATATTAGTAATTCTCGATATTCAAGGTAAATTATCGCAGATAGTGCAGCAATCGGAAGAGGTGCTACGCAATAGTCGCATTGTGATTGAAGGCTGCAAAAACACTTGATATTCCGCTTATTTGGGTGGAACAAATGCCTGATAAATTAGGGGCTACTCATCCGCAGATAGCTGAGGTACTCGCAGGTGAAACCCCTATTACTAAGTCCTCTTTTTTTCGGCATATGGCGAAGAAGCATTCGTTAGTAGATTAGGGCAATATGATAGCAAGCACGTGGTGCTTATCGGTATAGAGACGCATATCTGTATCTACCAAACAGCTATAGACCCATTGGCAGCAGGCTATAAAGTGACTGTTATCGCTGATGCGGTATCCTCTCGCACAGAGAGCAATAAGCAAATAGGCCTTAGTATGCTACGCGATGCTGGCGTACAACTGCTCAGCACTGAAGCGTTGCTCTTCTCGGTATTGCGTACTGCTGCTCACCCTAAATTTAAAGAAATAGCCAAATTGGTGAAGTAGGCGATTTGCCAATTTGCCAATTTGCCAATTTGTCGATTTGATAATTAGCCGATTAGTAAATGATATATTTTCATTTGCTAATCGGCTAATTTTTTTATTGATAAAATTGGTTAGTTTACTAATTGTAGAGAGTCTTTGGTCATTAGGTAGAGACCGTCTTCTTTGAGACGATAGGTAGCTTTGTTGTAAGGACTATCGTAGCTTTTGGCATTCTTTATATACTTGCCTACAGGTAAATATAGCTGGTAGTATACGTTCTGAACGCGGTAGGTGTTGCCCCTAATGATTTCGTAATACTCAGGTATGGCGATGTGGTTATCTTTAATCTCTAAGGGGATACGGATATTCTTAGCGTTTTGGGCGGCTTGGGTACGTGTTCTGCCCATAGCGGTTTGTCGGCATAGCAAGTAAGGTTCGCTTTCGTTAGTGGGCAAGATGTTGCGTAGGTAAGACTCGCGTTGCACTAAGAGAGTATCGGCATCGACTGTTAGGGGCTAAACTATTGCCGGACTTGGTTTTGATGCTGATGTGTAGCGTGTCGGAAGTAGTAGGAACACTTATTTTGCGCTCGAAATGGTTCTCAATAAAAAACTCTTTAGCGGTACTGCCTACACTGATGCTTAAGCCTATAAGTGCTGCAATGAAGGCTATAAAAAGTAAGGATAGCCCATACACGTGTGCCTCGGAAACGCTTGTAGCTGAGTCTGACTACTACGAGGATAAACAATGAAAGCGGTACTAATAGCAGCAAGAACACGCTGCTATAGAGCGCAAAACGTTCGATAGGGCTACTTATCATAAAAGGTAGGTAATCGTTGAGGAGCAAGAGCGAGAGCCCGCTGGCAGAGGTAAGCCCAAATATGCCCATAATTACTGCTATAAGGGTAAAAAAAGAAAAGGCAGGGCTAATATAACAAGGATAACGGTAAGCAGTAGCGAACCGCGTTTTGGGTTGCTCTTAGGTACAGCCGAAGTCGATGCTGCGGTAGGGTTGCTGTTGGGTTCGGCTGAAGGTGCTACCGTTTCAGGCTTGAGTAGGAGCGTTAACACTAAGTAAGCTGCTATGAGAGCAATACTTATCCCTACATAAATAGGGATGCAAACGAGGATAAGCAATAGGTAGATAAGGCGCAACCAAGTACTGCTGACTGAGGTGTATTGCGCAAGTCCGCCGATAACCCCCCATAATATTTTGTCGCTATAACTCTTGTGCCATTCGGTAGAGGTGGTGCTGCTACTCTTGTAGCTGGCAAGCGAATCGAGGGTAACAGCAGCCCCCTGCATCTCTAACTTCTGTGCGGTAGTAAGGGCAGCAGGTACAATTATCCAAAATAAAATATATAAGGCTAGCATAGCCCAACTGATGAAATTGAAAGGGAATAACCACCTCAGTCGACAATCATAAAGAAAAAGGGTAAAAAAATCACTGTAAAAGCGATGCGCAACATAGTAGGGCTAATGTTAAAATAATGAGCTAAGCCAGAGAGTACACCTCCTATTTTGCGGTCGTCGATGTCGCGGTATAGCGGTTTGTTAGCTGAAAAGGCTTTAGCAGAGGCTTCAGGAGCCGCATTAGTAGCCTTGTCGGTTTCTTCATCTTCTACATATTGTTCGGGTTTTCCGAGTACTTCTATTAGGTATAGCACATCTTGGTGCATAATGACTTCGCGATTGGCAGTGCGGTCTTTGAGGAGTTCGGCCATACGTTGTTCTACATCAAAGATGATTTCGTCGCGGTCAGAGTTGTGCTGTAAGTGTTGGCGCACCTCAGCGAGGTATTGGCTGAGTGCGGTGTAGGCATTCTCTTCGATGAGGAAAGAAAAGCCGCCTAAGCTGATGTTTTTGGTCTTGTCCATAGTTTCTTAAATTATTTTGTCGATCATAGTTTGTAATTCGCGCCAAGCTTTCAGGGTTTCGCTTAAGAAAAGTTTGCCGCTGTCGGTTAGTACGTAGTATTTTCGGGGTGGCCCTGCAGAGGATTCTTTCCACTGGTAATCGAGCAATCCGCTGTTTTTTTCAGTCGGGTGAGCAGCGGGTAGAGGGTGCCTTCGACAACAATCATATCGGCGTTTTTTTCATCGTTTCGATAAGGTCGGAAACGTAGGCTTCTTTGCTTTTTATCAATGACGGAAAGAATACACATTTCTAAGATACCTTTTTCGCATTTGGGTCTTAATCTTTTCGGTGTTGATTTCTTCCATAGTAAAAAGTGATTAATAAATTCGGTGCAAATATAGGTAAAAAAATAGTATTATGCAATACATAGTACTGTTAAAATTTTTAGTTCTATGTAAGAGATATTTTTTTAAGTGCTTGATAATTAGGATTTTGTTTAGGGAAATAAATACAAACATCCCCCTATACACATACTCCGCTGCGCCAGCTCGCGGACTTCCTTCGAAGGGGAGCCCATACACGAGCATTATGGTGGCATAATATAGCTTATATCGAAGGTTTATTTCTTGCTAATTGTTTGCTAATTGTTTGCTCATCGTTCGCTAATTGTTTGCTCATCATTCGCTAATCCTTCGCTAATCCTTCGCTAATCGTTCGCTCATCGTTCGCTCATCGTTCGCTTATAGTTTGCTCTTCCTGTATCCTTCCTGTATCGTTTGTATGGGGGAGAGGGAGTCAGAAAAAAATTTCTGTGTTGCTAATTGATTTATTATTTTGTACCTTTGCAGTGAAAAAAATATACAATTGAAATTTTTAATATGAAGACGGTAGTGTTGCACCACACTTGTGGACAAGAAGGAGGGATGATGATATAGAGCAAGCCCACTATTGGGGAAAGGTTCATTACAATAATAAATATTATATTGTTGTACAGGGGCAGATAAAGGAAGTATATATGTAGAATTTGAAGTTCCTAAGAATAGTCTAATACAAGGAGGTAAAGAAAATTGGTATAAAAATAGTGAGTCCAACAGCAAGTAGATCTCAGAAATATCAAGTTGAAAAAAACAAGGAGGGTAAATTCCTCCTAAATATAGAAATTTGACTCCTCCTATATTAACTAAATAAATATGAAAGAAAAAAATTAATTGTTTTATGAGTAGATTCAGCTCAAAAATTGAATAAGTATAAGGTAAATATACATACTTTTGATAATAGCCTTAACGATCCTTTTTGGTATTTTTGACAAGAATAGATTTTTGAATATAAAAAAATATAGAAGGCTACGTAAGCTTTTATAGTAAGGGAGTTATAAATATAGAAATATTTGATTACAACACAGGTAGTATCATATTTAATACACTACTAATACCAGAAGATGATTCTACAGAGGCTTTTTAATCAGTTTGACAAATTAATATAACTATGATAATAGGAAAGAAAAAAAGATATTAGCTTTATTGATATATTAAGTCTCATAAAAATGTCCAGAAAAGTATCATTGGAAAAATAGTTTGGATATACGCTTTTTATTACCCCTCTAATCTTGTGTATTTAGAAGATAAAAATTAATTCTTCAAAAAGGATATGACATTAAATTAGAGGATTTAAAAAGACTAATAGAGTCAGTAGGGCAGCTTATTGAGCTAATATTAATTGGTGATAAAGGAATTATAGAAGATTATTCTATTGAAAAAAAGGAAGAAATAAAGAATAAATATGATTTCTTTATAGAATATGTTGATTCTTCTTATTGGGAGATTTTCTCTAAAGACAATGATTTTAGCAACAAATTAAAAGAGTTTGATACCAATTCAAAAGAATAAGGTTACAAATATAACTACGTTGGCAGTATAAGTGGGATGCCTTTGGAATGCTCAAAGAGGTAAAACGCCCTGACAAGAAAAAAAGTAAGATAAAAATGGTAAAATTAATTGATTTTAAAAGAAAATAATATTTGTAGAGGTATGGTATTACGTTGTAAAGGAAAATATCCTTATGAAGCAATTGTTGATTTTTTAGTTTGTGAAACGCCAGATTCGGGAGCTAAAACGTTTCAACTAATAGTTATTTCTGGTTTTAAAGCAGGAGCTAAATATTATCAATTTCCTGAAGAATCACTTCCTAAAGATAGGAGTCGATATGGATTAAGTACTCATTGGCTTAGAGATAATTGGTATAAATATGGATATATTGATTGCCCATTAGAAGATGTATACATTTATGAAAGTCAAGTGCCTACTAAATTTGAACTATAAAATTAATACCATACCCTAACATCCTCGTATAGAATGTTATTAATTAGATAACAGCACCACTTAGGTACACCCATAGAAGCCTATAACCAAGAAGGCGAGCTGATATGGGAACGCGAACAAGACCTCTATGGCAACTCCCGACAGGGGCTTTGCCAAAGAGAACTTCAGGTGTCCTTTTTAAATACCAAGGACAATATTACGACCCTGAAATTGAACTCTGCTACAATAGGTTTAGGTATTATCATCCTGAAACGGGGAGGTATATAAGTGAAGACCTGATTGGGTTCTTATCTGGAGAACCTAATTTCTTTGCGTATGTCAGTGATAACAATGTATGGGTGGATTTATTCGGGTTGAGTAGTACATATAGGTTGAGAGATGAAAGAGGTAGATTTAGAAGAGCACGAACAGCTGAAGAAGAATTAATGGTTCTAGGACCACTCTCAGGAAGAAGACGTAGAGATATTGAAAAACGCCTTAGACAGAGAGGTTATACAGCCGTAGAAGCGAGATCAGGAGGTAAAGTTTGGACTAAAAAAATATGGAAGATGGAAATACAGTGGGAGTAAGAATAGACCCAGCAAGTGGAAATGATGGTTTTGTAGACAATAGATTGCATGCTCATAAAGAAATTGTTTCTTCTGATAAAATAATTGATGGAAATTACAAACCCTAAACACGCAAAAAAACTTTTTGATGATTTAGGAAATCAAACATCTAAAAATGATTGGGAGGCAAATCATATACCTATAATGGAATAAATTATGGATAATATAAGAAATAAATACTTTAAGATAATAGAACTATATAAAGATAATGATGAGATGGCTATCAATAAAATGATAGATTTATTTCAAGAAGTAGCAGATAGTTATGAACACGATATATATGATTCTATCATACAATGGATAGGCTTAAAAGGCGGAGAGAAAAACTATAAATTATATAGAACATTTAAATACAAAAACTATATGATGAAGATAGTTTGCAAATCTTATATGATTTAAAAAAATAAAATAGAAAAAAAGATTATACAATTAGGTGATTTTTGAAAATGAAACATATCTTTGCACGAGTGGAAAGAGACCTTTGGCTACAACCCCCACATAGGGAAGTATGATGTAGAGGGCAAGACCCACAGCCCCACCACTTGGATTTTTGAAGCGGGTTCTTTTGTGCCCTGTGGAAAGATCACCAATGGCAAACATTACTCCATCATCACCGACCACTTAGGCACCCCCATAGAAGCCTACAACCAAGAAGGCGAGCTGATATGGGAACGCGAACAAGACCTTTATGGCAACTCCCGTCAAGGCTTTTGCTAAAGAGAATTTCAGGTGTGCTTTTTAAATACCAAGGACAGTGCTATGATAGCGAGGTTGAACTCTGCTACAATAGGTTTAGGTATTATCACCCTGAAACGGGGAGGTATATAAGTGAAGACCCGATAGGATTCTTATCTGGAGAGCCTAACTTTTTTGCTTATGTTGGGGATACCAATGCTTGGGTGGATTTACTGGGGTTATCAAGCTGGTGGTATTACGCACGAAAAATTTCATGATGATGAAGCCACTAAAATTTTTGGAGAAGGAAAAGGAAAAAAAGGTTAAAAGATAGAGTTTATGATAAGGAATACGATGGTAAAGATATAGAGTTTAAATCAGCTAATTTTAAAAGAGAGAGGACTCAAAGCGAGATTGATCATATGAATAAGCAAATAGATAAGGATATTAAGTACAAACAATCTGGAGAAGCAAACCCTCATTGGCACTTTCTTAATGACCCAAAAGGAGTACCAGATATGGAACCAATCTTAAAAAGATTAAAAAGATAATGGTATTGAATATTCAAGTGGTTCTACTTATAACAATAATAAATAGTTATTATATTATGTTAGATTCTCAATTAATACTTAAAAAAATTCACACTTTTAATAAATTCATTCGGTTTTTAAAACACCTAAAAGGTTTTTGGCATAAAAAAATATGGTATCCTTTATAAAAACGTTTAGATGATATTCATTATTGTTACATTATTATAGATGCCTATAAAAAAATAATCCCGTTGAGGTTTTTAGAATAAATCTTTTGGGTTGGACCTATTTGTTTTCCTGATGACAGTTTGAGTAGTCTCTCTGCTAACATTAAGTTAGAGATATCTAAGGCTAATACGATGACCGATATTTTTTTGGAAGCAAGTGAGAAAAATTAGAAATCTTATTGAAACAGATGTTGTAAATACTCTTATTAATTTTTCTAAGAGAGAGATAGATTCACCTTCTATAAAGAATCATAGATATGAAGTATACACGAAATATTTACTACCTTTTTCTAAACACTATCAGAAAAAAGCAGATGGTAATGTTTTTGAATTAAAAAAATAAAAAAATATCCGAGAAGAAATTATTAAAGATTTATTCAATAATTTAGAAGGGGAAAAATAAAGAATATTTTGATAGATTTACACTGCCAACTACAATAGAATATATATCAGATTATTGTTATCTCTACACAATATAGATAGGCTCTACTAAAAATTTTTGTGGCACAATTCGTGTGTACTGTGTACGACTATAGTACAGTTATAGATGAACATCTTTTTGAATATTGATAGGTAAGCATCTATCACAAAAAACTTTGCTAACTATAACTCTCTAATAAAAACACCCCACAAAAATATTTCAAAAAAATAATTTTGTGGGACGGAGAAATTATACTACTTTTTCAACACGCTACCTTTGGCGACCGTAGCCAGCAATGGCGCAAGAGCGACAAGACAGGCAACCTCTTCAATACAGAAGATAAACAAGGATAGTGCCGCGCGGGCTCAAAGCAGCAGATGTGAGCCGCTTAAAAAAATGGCATGGTTGGAAGTTTAAATACGATGACGATGGCAACCTTATAGAGAAGTACAAAGGCGGCGGGGAATTGTGAATTGTGGGACGGGTGCGACAAGTGCGACAAGTGCGACAAGTGGGACAAATGGGACAGGTAGGACGGGGAGGGAATTGTGAATTTTGAATTGGGCACAAGCTACAAGCTTGCGCCAGCGGGGGACGGGTGCGACAAGTAGGACGGGTGGGACGGGGAGAGAATTTTTGAATTGTGAATTGGGCGCAAGCTGCAAGCTTTGCGCTAGCGGGGATAAGAGGGAAAGTTCTTCTGATGGAGGGAAATATAGAGGGTATGAACATTAAAAATGTAGTTATGACAATAGATGAATTAAAAAAGTCCTTTTAGAAGGAGATTGGGAAAAAAATTTAAAAAAATTGTTTAGAGACTTATAATATTGATGATTATGATAAGTTTGGAAACAATATATTACATTATTATCTTAAAACTAAGGAAGCAAAAAATTTCCACAAAAAAAGATATTAAATGCTTTTAATAAATAGAGGTATTGATATTAATCAAAAAAACAAAAAGGACAAACAATATGGATATTCTCCTATGCATTTTGCTGTTATTACTAAAAAAATATAGAGGCTTTTGACTATCTCATAGAAAAAGGAGCTGATATAAACGCACAAGATATTAATGGTAATACAATCTTATCTTCTTTAGTTTTTTTATTACAAACGCGATATTGATACTTATAGTGAAATGATTAATATATTACTAAATAAAGGTGCCGATGCTCATTTAAAAAAATAATTATGGAGTAAGTGCCTATTCATTAGCTCACAGTATAGCAAATTCCGATGTGAAAAAAATTCTTTAAATAGAAAGAACAGACGTTTTTTTAACCCTGTGAAACGTTTTGATGGAGGAAAAGGAGATGAAACATCAACAATAAAAAGAACCTATCAACTCTGTACAAAACAAACTCATTTAATCAGAGTAGACCCTGCAAACACTACACGAAATATGAGATATGCTGATGAAGTTTCTCATGCTCATAAAGAGAAAGTGTCAACAGATAAAGTTAGAGATGGTAATTATCAAACAGCTGATACAATATTTGATGATAACGGAGTTGTTCTTGAAAAATAACATAGAAGATATACCAAAAAGCACATATACCAATAATGATATAATCATAGCTATGGAAAAATAATTATGAATGTAATGCCTCAAAAATTATTAGATGAATATGAAGGGTTATATATAAATGATCCTATAGGTGCATTAAAGAAAAATGATTGATTTATTCCCTGTCGCATGCTCTGAATATGATCATGAAACTTCAGATGCAATAGAAATTTGGCTCTCACGACATATGTCGTCTGAAATAAAGATATATATACATGAAATTTTTATCAAAGGAGAAGAACCCTGATTTTGTAAGAATTTATAATTATTGGTTAAATTGGTAACTTTTGTTAATCCCACATTTATAATAGTTAATAATGGTGCAAGAGCGATAAGACGAGTAACCTCGTCAATACAGAAGATAAGCAAGGATAGTGCCGCGCGGACAAAGTCCACGAGCTGGCACAGCGGGAGTATGTGAGTCTTTTGTGCCTTGTGGATTGAAAACGATAGCAAGGGGCATATCACCAAAAATTATCGCCCCTCACCCTGAGTACCAAAGCAAACCAGAAGATAATGCACTGTATGAAAGTTGTTGAGATAGCAAAAACACTCAACATATCCTCTAATTGTTCAGAAGCTATTAGATAGTACTATTAGATTAGACAAGCTATCTGATAAGGAAATGGACAATGTATTGTCTCCAATTTTAGGAGAAGAATGGAGAAGTTATGTGAAAGAATACAGAAAGAACTAAGATATATTAAAGAATAGAAACATATTACGTTATGGAAAAATCTAACACCAATTTTTTTGAAAAATCCAGCTACTATTTTTCCTTATTGCAGCGATTGTACTTATTATCTTTGTAATAGGTATTATCTTAGATAAGGATTGGGCAGTTTTTATTATAAGAAAATCAGGATTTACCTTTTACATTGCCTCGTTAGGTAGAAATGCTGTGCGCCTCTATCAAGGGATTGGTTTTACCATAGGTGCTATTGCAGCTTTATTTCTATTTGCTTATTATTCAGGATATTTTAACAAATAGCACACCAATGGCAGAGACAGACCACAGTTTTTTCAATAACTTCAGCGACCACTTGCAATCCACTTGCATATGAACTGCTGTGATGTCGGCATCCCCTCTCCCCATACCGCTGGACAAGTAGCCAAACACAAAGAAGTACCCACAGGTGTTCCCGTGTATTTGCCTACAGGGGTGATTAACCCCATACCAATGACCAAACAGGTGCTTACCAACCCCGTTCCTACCCCTCTTAACCCTATCTCTTTTTTTAGTGGGAAGATAATTTAAGAAGAAAAAGGATAAGACAAATAAGATACCTACCTCTGCTGCGGATAGTATGGGAGGAAGAATAAGTCAGAGAGGTAAGGATAGTAAGGTAATAAGGTCTGATGCAGCTGCCTTTTATACCTAAAAAAATAAGAATATTATCAATACAGAAACAAGAAATATTGATGAAGCTTCTTTTACAAGAGAAAAATATTGATAGATTAGAAAACCATTTATCAAGAGAACAAAAAAAGCACGACGTGATAATGTAAGGGAGAAAAGTAAAAAAAGCAAATCAATATCGTAACACATAATTATTTATTTTTAAAATGAAGTGTGAAAAAAATAGAATTAGGAATTACAGATATTACTAAAAGCAAAAATTCCTTAATGAACATCTCGTTGCCAATATTAATAACAATACTATTACTATTTTAGATGTTATTGAAGCTAAAGTAATAAAAAAATTATTAGAAATCTACCTTTTTCAATATATATCTGACATATTATTAATAGATAATAATCTCTATATAGTAGGTGTTGGTGTTGAATTTCTAGTTTATAACATAGAAACAAATCAATTTTCTAAAAATATTTTTTTATCTCATATAGGTAAAATAGAAGGATCTGCAATTTTAATATTAAACGATTACTTTCTGATAGCAGATGATATATCAGAAAGTATCAAAAATATATGATAAATATTTTAATTATATTTCTAATTTTAGAGTAGGATATGGTGTTAAGCAAATCTATTTTGATAGAGAACTTAATCTTCTTATCATTTGTATTTGTGAATCAGAAGATACAGGATATCTTCTATTTTATAGAGTTGAAGGAAAGATAGATATTATTCCATACAATATACAAATAAGAACCTTTTTTTGCTATAAGTGGAATTATAATAGATAAAATATCAGATAAACTGATTCTTTATGGAGGGTATCCACCACTTAACATCCAAATACACAAGTATTCTAACTTAGAGTTTAATAAAGGAATTAGTGTTAAATGAAGATTACACTAATGATGTCTTTGGTGTTAATATAAGTGAATCATTCAATATAACTTGTTGCTTATTTGGTAATAATTATCTTCTTTATCCATATAGTGGAGGAGAAGTAATGCTAATCGACTTAATAAATAATACAGTAAAATCTATTTATAACAAAGATGAAATCTATATTTTCTCCTATATAGTTGATAATAAAAATTCTTTTGTATTTCAAGAGAGGGAGTAGCTACCTATATAAATTGTTATTTAGAAAAAAATCTTTGAATAAAAAATATTGAAAAATACAATAAATAAAAGATTTCCATTTCCTCAAGTAGTTGAGGAAAAAAATCATTCACTTTTAGATATAGCATTGAACCTGAAGAGAATTACATATATTTAAAAAGAATATCATAAAACACCTATTATAAAAATCACATTTTAAAAGACTATTCTATCTGATGTATATTACTTTTGTCTAAAAAAACGACCAAATATTAAGAGTTATCCATAACTAATATTGGCCTTTCTTATTTTATAGGTAAATAGATGTTTAATTAGTAAAAGCTGTCTTGTTTATAAAAAAATGGTTAAATTGCTTATCTTAACGACTTCGTAGTGCTACATTCTGCGCACCCTTGCACACAAGTAGTTTTGAGCTGCTTAAAAGGTTTTCAGCTGCTCAAAAACACACCAAGCATTTTAGCTGCACCACCACCCACTTTTTGTGGAGTGGCAATGTGCCCTGCACGAATGGAAAGAAACCTTTGAGTTCAATTACAGCACGGGCTTATATGATTTAGGTACTGAGCATAGCCCCACCACTTGGATTTTTTTGAAGCAGGCTCTTTTGTGCCCTGCGGAAAGATCACCAACGGCAAGCATTACTCTATTATCACCGACCACTTAGGCAAGCCCATAGAAGCCTACAACCAAGAAGGTGAACTGATATGGGAACGCGAGCAAGACCTCTATTAGTCATAAAGTAGCTATTAATGAGTCTGTTCCTTTTGATAATCAGCGAAAAGTGTCTTGATAATTAACAAATTTGCCAATTAACTAATTATTTAGTACCTTTGCGTCTTAAAAATAATGAAATTTATGGAACAAACATTAGCAGCGGGGCACCCTGTGCATACCTATATGCTTGAGGCTGAGCTTATTTACAGCCTGATGGACGAACTACTTAGCATCGACCCTCATACCGATTATCAGAAATTCTACAACGTGTTCAATCACTTGAGTACCGTAGAAAAACACTTTGCTCGCAAAGAAAATCAGCTTTTTCCTTTCTTGGAAATGCGCGGGTGGACAAACCCCTCGCAAAATATGTGGTCTTTTCACGATACGATACGCGATATCTTCCGCTTAGTGCGTAAAAACTTGGAAGATAAAGATTTAGACGCCGCCCAAACTAACGTGCGCTATATAGAGGACAACCTCGGTAGGCTGCTGAATGTGGAGGCGAACATTCTCTTCCCTAACGCACTGAACCTGCTGACAGAAGAGGATTGGATAAAGATGCGCGAGGGCGAAGAGGAAATCGGCTGGATGCTGAAAGAGACCCCCGCTCCTTATCCCAACAAAGAGCAAGAGGGTGAGGCTCCCTGCCTACGTACACCCCTCGATGGATACTACTCGCCGTACCGACGTTACTTTTTGACGAGAATGCCGCCCACTATGACGAGGGCTATATGACCATAGAACAGGTAAACTTATTACTTAAAACACTGCCTGTCGATATTACTTTTGTAGATGAGCACGACCGTGTGATTTTCTACAATCGCGGTGAGGAACGGGTATTCCCTCGCAGTGCGGGTATCATAGGCAGAGAGGTGAAATTCTGTCACCCGCCCAAGAGCGTGGGTACGGTGCTTAAGATAGTAGAAAACTTCCGTGCGGGCACCCAGAATGAAGCAAATTTCTGGTTTAACTATCGTGGTAGGCTGATATACGTTCGTTATTTTGCGGTGCGCGATAAGGATAAGAACTACAAGGGGGTGATAGAGATGTCGCAGGATATTACGGACATCAAGACAATAGAGGGAGAAAGAAGACTATTAGAATGGGATAAGTAATGAAAGATTTGTTTGGTCAGGCGATATTAGATTATCAGCAAGGGGCATATACGGAAGATATTAAGACGGAGACAACGCTATCGGAAGAAGATGTGTTGCCGCTGCCATATCTTTTTAGGTCGTTTGCAGAGATGCCTCCGCTTGAGCAGCAGGCACTACAGTTGGCACGCGGTAGGGTATTGGAGGTAGGTTGCGGTGCGGGTTCGCACGGACTCTATCTGCAGGACGAGCGCGGCTTAGAGGTGTGCAGTATAGACCTATCAGCTAAGGCTATAGAGGCTTGCAGATTGCGGGGCTTGCGCAACGCCCAAGTGCAGAATGTACTCGACCTAAAAGGGCAGTACGACACTATACTGTTGCTGATGAACGGAGCGGGTATGTGCGGTAGGCTGAAGAAAATGGGCGCTTTTACGCTCACCTAAAAACACTCTTAGCCCCTAATGGGCAGATACTTACTGATTCGTCGGACATCATTTATATGTTTGACCAAAATCCTGATGGGAGCTATGATGTGCCCCTTTTGTTTGACTATTACGGCGAAGTGGATTACGTAGTGAAATACAAAGGAGAGCAAGAACCTCCGTTTGAGTGGCTATACGTAGATTATAACACGCTGCAAAAATGTGGCGCACGCTGTGGGGTTGCAATGTGAGTTGGTAGCGGAAGGGGAGCATTTTGACTATTTGGCGAAATTGACCAATTAGCAAATTTGCTAATTTGGCATATGATTTGTACTTTTTGCCGCCTGAAATAAGAAACACTTTTAATTAAACAGTGATGAACAAGAAATCATTTTTATTGGTTGCCTTAGCAACCTCATTATTGGTAAGCTGTGGTTCTACTAAAGGGCTTGAGAAAGCACCTACCACTTTTACCCCTGCCAACACTAAATATACTGAAGAGCAGCTGAAAGGCTGGCCTCACCAAGGATTTAAGGCAGGATACCCAGGTATCAACCTTGACGAAGCTTACGCTTTGCTAAAAGGGCTTAAACCTACCCAAGTGACCGTTGGGATTGTAGATTCGGGTATCGATATCAATCACGAAGACTTGAAAGATATCATTTGGACTAACACCAAAGAAATACCTAACAACGGTATAGATGACGACAAAAACGGTTATGTAGATGACGTACACGGCTGGAACTTTTTGGGTAATATATCGCAAGCTAATACTGAAATGACCCGTATATACCGCAGTAAAGATACTAAAAACCCTGAGTATGCCGCTGCTAAAAAAGCCTACGAAAAGGAAATGATAGAGGCTAAAAAGCTGAAAGAAGCCTATGAACAACTTATGGAAATGGTGGAAATAGCTGATGAACCTATCAGAAAAATAGTAGGTAAAGAGGTATATAGCTTAGAGGATATAGAAAAAGCTACTGAAGGGAAAACTTACGATGACCGCACCAACCAAATAGTTGCTTTTATGAAGGATATTCTAAAAGGTGGAGGCTCTTCGGAAGAGCTTAAAAAAGAACTACCTGAAGCATTAGAGCACTTTGATAACAAGTTGAAATATCACCTTAGTGAGACTTTCGACCCAAGAAAAGAAATTCTTAAAGACGATGAGAACGACTTTACTACTAAATATTACGGTAATAACAATGTAGTAGGTCCTAATGTGAAAGATGCCCTACACGGAACACACGTAGCGGGTATAGTAGCTGCTGTACGCAACAACGGTATAGGTATGGACGGGGTAGCTAATAGTGTGCTTATTATGCCTGTACGCGCGGTGCCTGATGGCGATGAGTATGACAAAGATATCGCTCTTGCTATACGCTATGCGGTAGATAATGGGGCTAAAGTAATTAACACTAGCTTTGGTAAAGCTTTTTCGCCTCATAAAGAATGGGTGTATGACGCTATAAAATACGCGGCTTCTAAAGATGTGCTTATCGTAAACGCTGCAGGTAACGATTCGCAAGATATTGATGTGAAAGATACTTATCCTAATGACGAAGTGAACAAGAAAGAGTTTGCTGACAACTTCTTGACCGTAGGGGCTCTTAACTATCAGTACAACAAAGAATTAGTAGCTCCTTTCTCTAACTACGGCAAACGCAATGTAGACGTATTTGCACCAGGGGTGAAGATTTATTCGACTGTGCCTGAAAGCAAGTATGAGTTTTTGCAAGGTACCTCAATGGCATCGCCAGAGGTAGCAGGAGTAGCAGCCTTGTTGCGCTCGTACTTCCCTACACTTACCGCTGCACAAGTGAAGAAAATATTAATGCAATCAGGTGTGAAAGTAGATATGAACGTATGGGTAGGCGATGAGTACGAGAAAGAAAATCGCAAAGAGATGAAATTCTCTAACTTATCGACTACAGGTACTATCGTAAATGCTAAAAATGCGGTGATTCTTGCGGCTAAAGCAGCAAAGATTAAATTAGCCAATTAGTAGATTTGCCGATTTGGCGATTAGTAGAATAATATAAAACCGAACGAGGAGACTTGTTCGGTTTTTTTGTTGTTTTTTTGATATTTATGTATTAGGCAGCGAGCTGCCTTAGAGCTCTTACACGGAGAGGAGTATAAAAAACGCCTTTTTGTTAACCTCCCCTTCACATACTCCGCTACGCCAGCTCGCGGACTTCCTTCAAAGGGGGAATAGGTAGTTATAGCTTTTAATGTTAGTTATAATTTTTTTATATCGAACTAATGTTATTTTTAAGCAAAAAGTCCGGAAAGCAATTTAAAGCTTTTCGGACTTTTTTTCTTATTAACCCTTTTTAAAAAATCATTATTTGCCAGCAGCGTATAGGGGCTGCTACTTTTTCCCAGTTGATGACGTTGAAAAAAACGCTTCGATATAGTCGGGACGGCGGTTTTGATAGTGTAGGTAATAGGCGTGTTCCCATACGTCTAAGCCCTAATATTGGCTGTCCGTTGCAGCCAGTACCCAGGCATTAGAGGGTTGTCTTGATTAGGAGTTGAGCATACCTCTACTTTTCCGCCTTTGTGTACGCATAGCCAAGCCCAACCAGAACCGAAACGAGTAGCCGCTGCCTTGCTAAAAGCCTCTTTGAAACCTTCGAAACTACCAAAAGCCTCGTCGATAGCCTTTGCTAACTCGCCTGTAGGGTTTGCCACCCCCATTAGGGACTCATTACTTCCCAGAAAAAGGTTGTGGTTGTAGAATCCGCCAGCGTTGTTGCGTAGGGCTGCGTTGTTCATATCGAGGTTTTGCAGTATTTCTTCTATAGATTTTCCTTCAACCCCAGCAGGCGCAAGGGCTGCGTTGAGGTTAGTAGTATAAGCATTATGGTGCTTAGTATGGTGTATTTCCATAGTACGAGCATCGATATAAGGCTCTAGCGCCTCATAAGCATACGGTAATTTAGGTAATGTGAATGCCATAGTTTTATTAGATTTTTATTTTAATTATGGTGCAAAGATACTCCATATCTTCTTATGTAGTAGCATTTTATCATTGTTTTTTTATCTATAAAAAGAATAATTATCACTTATGGATGTTTGCAACTAAGAAAAATATTTTTTTACTTTTTGCCGAGAAAAACCAAACATTCATTTTTTTATGAAAAAAATACGTATTGACATTCTTATGTCCGTTATGGCTTGTCGCTCAAGCTCAGAAAACCAGTGGCAACGCCAGAGAAACCCTAATGTAATTATAGTTATAGCTGATGATTTGGGTTATGGCGACCTGAGTTGCTATGGTGAGAAGACCATTCATACCCCTGCGGTAGATGCGCTCGCTAAGCAAGGGTTGCGCTTTACTAACGCTCATACCACAGCGGCTACTTGTACGCCCTCGCGCTATTCGTTGCTGACAGGGCTTTACAACTGGCGACGCAACGATACGGGTATAGCCGATGGCGATGCTGCTATGGTGATACGCCCTGAGCAGACTACTATAGCTGACCTTTTTAAAAACAGCGGGCTACACCACAGGGGCTATCGGCAAATGGCACTTAGGTTTAGGCGCTGAAAAAGGAGGACAAGACTGGAATGGGTTTATCACCCCAGGGGCATCGGATATAGGTTTTGACTACTCTTACCTGATGGCGGCTACGGCTGACCGCGTGCCTTGTGTGTGGATAGAAAAATCAGCGGGTAGCGAATTATGACCCTTCAGCACCCATAAGCGTGAGCTATCGCGCGCCTTTTGAGGGAGAACCTACAGGAAAGAATAACCCTGAACTGCTTACTAAACTGAAACCATCGCTCAATCACGGACACAATCAGGCTATTGTAAATGGTATTTCGCGCATAGGCTATATGAAAGGAGGCGGTAAAGCCCTCTGGACAGATGAGTTTATAGCCGATACTATCGTAGCTAAAAACAGTGCAATACATAAGCAAACACAAGAACGAACCTTTCTTTTTGTACGTAGGTACTAACGATGTGCACGTGCCGCGCTACCCTAATCGGCGTTTTGCAGGCAAAAGTGGTATGGGTTATAGAGGCGATGTGATTTTGCAATTCGATTGGACAATAGGCGAGATAGTGAAAGCCCTTAAAGATAATAAGATTTTTGACAATACGCTCCTTATCGTTTGCAGCGATAATGGGCCAGTGATAGATGACGGCTATCAAGACCAAGCAGAAGCGCTTTTAGGGAAGCATCGCCCTTGGGGAAAGTTTCACAATCACGGGGGTAAGTATAGCAATTACGAAGCGGGTACGCGAGTGCCTTTTATCGTTAGTTATCCTAAAAAAGTGAAGCGCGGAGTTAGCGATGCGGCTTTCTCGCAAATAGACCTCTTTGCTTCGTTGGCCGCTTTTATAGGCAAGCCTGTGCCGGCTGGCGCAGCCACGGACAGTGCTAACTACCTCAATACCTTATTGGGCAAAGACAAGAAAAGGACGCCCTTACATAATAGCATCAGCAGGTTCTCTTTCTATCACAGTAGCGCGTTGGAAATACGTAGAGCCTAACAACTACAATGCTTATCAACCGCTGACCCGCACTGATTTGGGCAACTACCCCGAAGAGCGTCTGTACGACCTACAAGAAGACCCTATGGAGCTCGCCAATGTGGCTAAAGACTACCCAGATGTAGTAGCAATCCCTTAAAAGCCTTGCTAGACAAAGAGAAGTAAATAAGAAAAAAATAATTTGTTGTTATTGTTATTTTTTTACTATTTTTTTGCCCCCATTAATGTTTAAAAAAAGAAAAATGAAAAGAATAATTCTTTTTATTAGTAGCTGCTATAACGGTAGTAGCTTGTGGCAAAGGAGATGACAAAAAAACGAGAGTAACACAAAAAAAGTTTAATCCTCCTGCATGGATTCAAGGCACTTGGCTTGATTCGAATAATATAGGATACAAGTTTGCAGCTAATGACTTCTGTGTAATTGCACCAACCCAAGAATTTTGTTATAATCAAGGAGTTTTTTTGCAAGCGAAGTGACTGATGTTAAGGAAGAAAAAAACAGATAATACTTACAAGGTTAGTTTTAGGCTTAGCAATGCAACGACCTATATTTATGAATTTAAAAAAAGAAATCAGATACTCAGATAATAGTAACTACTCCCTATAAAGAGTTAACTAAAAAAAGTAAATAGTATTGAAAAAAAGACTTAATTCTACAGCATTAAGTCTTTTTTTGTTATTAATCATTAATTATTTTTTTACCATTATGAAATATTTATTATTGACAGCTTTAGCCCTTGCGGCGACAATAAGGATTGAAGCACAAGAAAAAGTTGCCTAATGTGATTTTTTTATCTTAGCTGATGATTTGGGCTATGGAGACATAGAACCCTACGGGCAGCAGATTATCAAAACGCCCTCATCTTAGTCAGTTGGCTAATGAGGGAATGAAGTTTACTCAGTTTTATACCGGTACGGCTGTGTGTGCCCCTTCGCGCGCTTCGTTTATGACCGGTGAAACAACTGGAGAAACCCATATCAGAGGTAACAGAGAGGTAAGAGAGCCTATAGATGGACAAGCACCTATCTTGGCTGGTGCGCCCTCTGTTGCTCAACTCTTTTAAACAAGCGGGTTATCGCACGGGTTGTTTTTGGTAAGTGGGGCTTAGGTACGCCCGACTCTGAAGGCAATCCGCTAAAGCAAGGATTTGATACTTTCTTTGGCTACAACTCGCAGTTCCGCGCTCATCGCCGTTATCCTGCTTATCTGTGGCACGACAACGAGAAGGTGATGATACCCGAAAATGGCAATTACGAGCGCCAAGAGGTTTATGCTGAAGACCTTATACAAGAGAAGATATTGGATTATATAGGTAAGCAAAATGCACAAAAAGCCATTTTTTTATGTGGCTTACGTACACTCTACCGCATGCTGAGTTGGTAGTGCCTAATGATAGTATCTATCAGCAGTATCAACATTTGCCTAAACGCCCCTATAAAGGGCAAGATTATAGCGGTATCACAGATAAGCCTTTTGGATGGGCAGGCTATATGTCGCAACCCGATACTTATGGTACTTATGCCGCAATGGTAAGCCGTTTGGATTGGTATGTAGGGCAAATACGCAAAGCATTAAAAGCTAAAGGATTGGAAGACGATACTATCATCATCTTTGCCAGCGATAATGGGGCGCATCGCGAAGGAGGTGCAGACCCTAAGTTCTTTAACTCATCGGCAGGCTTGCGTGGTATTAAGCGCGACCTATACGAGGGTGGTATTCGCACTCCGTATATAGTGTATTGGAAAGGCAAGGTGAAAGCCGGTAGCGTGTCTGACCACGTAGGGGCTTTTTGGGATATGATGCCTACCTTTGCTGAAATTACAGGGCAAAAACTTGCTACTACCCCTCACCAAGTGTCATTTTTGCCTACGCTTTTGGGCAAAAAGCAGAAAGCCCATAAATATCTTTATTGGGAGTTTCACGAAGAGGGCGGCAAGCAAGCGGTGCGCTATAAGCACTGGAAAGGCGTGCGACTACAAGCTAGCAAGAACCCTGATGCCCCTATAGAACTATATGACCTGCGCACTGACCCTGCTGAGCAGCATAACCTTGCAGAGCAATACCCTAAGATAGTGAAGAAAATGAAGAAAATAATGAGCGAGGCGCATACTCGTTCTGATCTTTTCCCTTTTCAGTGGGAGAAAAATAATGTATTTTTAAGTAATTAACAATTAAATAATATGAAAAAAAGTAATCCTCTTAATTGCCCTATTGTGGGGCGGTGCGCTGTGCGCTCAGAATCCTTTTGAAAAGGAAATTTTGCAATCGAAGTACGCTATTGACTCGATAGTGATGAGTGAAAGAGCTCTCTTTAGAACTAAGAGCAATGTAATAGACAGTCTGCTCAAAGAGAAGAAGATAGACAGAGTGACCCATAGCAAGCTTTATGGAGAGCTCTCTGCCACTCGTGACCGCAATATTAAGCTTAAAAACTTATGCTGAAGGGCAACGTTTAGCCGAGCTTATCCGTCAGAAAGCCCCAACTATCAATATTGATAGCATTGCGGCTATCCCTACGGATACGATTGCCGCTAAACACCTCTCTCAAGAGGTGCTACAGAAGATGAGCACCCTCGACACTGATCAGCCCATAAGCCTAAAAGCGGAGAAAAGACTCTGAAGATGATAAAAGACAGTGCTAAAAATTAATGTTTATAGCGCTATGGGCTTTTTATATCCCTTCGGATAACAAACCCTATTCTTTTTTTAGGCTCGCGTACGATAGAGTTCGGTATCTATAACACAATATACTTGCAAAAAAATAATGAACACCTAAGGTTGCGCTATGGGCTTTCGTGGGTGCACCATAAGTTGCGAATGAAAGATAATCAGTACTACGTGCTTAATGAGGGAAGCCTACCCTTACGCCTTTCCCCAGCGAGACCTCTAAACTATTGTTGCGCACTCAATACCTTATGTTGCCGTTAGACCTGTACTGGGATAGCGAACCTAAGACTGCCAATAAGAAAGGGTTTCATCTATCGAAAGAGCGATTTTTTAGAGGCAGTATAGGGCTATACGCAGGTTACTTGCTTGATAGCAATCAGAAAGTGCTGTATAAAGCTAATGACATTCGCTATCGCAGCGTAATGCGCACCGACCTGAATATCAACCCTTGGATTTATGGGCTTTCAGCTTCTGTAGGTTATAATAAAATCTACTCGTTTTACTTCCGCTACCAGCTTTCGCCTCTCTTTAAAAAGCGGAAATGACGGCGCTTTCACTGTAGGGATTCAAATATTAAAAATAGTCGTTAGTGTTTAGTCGTTAGTCGTTGGTGTTTAGTCGCTAGTGTTTAGTCGTTAGTCGTTGGTGTTTAGTCGCTAGTGTTTAGTCGCTAGTCGTTGAAAGTGACTGACTAATGATTAATAACTAGAGACTAATGACTAATAGCTAGAGACTAGGGACTAACGACTAATTACTAACGACCAACGACTAGGGACTAACGACTAATTACTAACGACTAATAACAAAAATGAAACATATTTTTTTAATTTTCTTTATAACTGTTGTGCTGCCGATAGGGCGCAGCAGCGTGTGGTATCGGAGCATCACACTCCTGTAGAATACGTTAATATAGGGGTTGTAGGTACTAACAAAGGCATTATCAGTGATGAAAACGGCAACTTCTCTTTAGATAAGCTACAGGCTGCCCCTACTGATAGCATCTACTTTTTCGCATATCAGCTATAAACATAAAGTAGTAGCCTATAAGGATATCAAGCAGCAAGTAGTGCTGAAAGAAGCTAACATACAGCTGCCAACCACCACCCTAAAGGTTAAAAAAACCGCGTATTCGCAACATAAAAGACAAAGGTACGTCGATGCCTATAGACCTTTACGGCGGTATGAATACCTACTTTTCTCGCCTTATGGTAGTAAAGGACTTAATAGCGAGTTAGGCGATTTTTATCACTCTAAAGAAAGACGCCCAGCTGACCGAGTTTAATCTTGAAGTGAGTGAATCGTCTTTCTACTTAGTAACGGTGCGGGTAGTGGTCTATCAGTATAAAAAAAGAGAAAGATAAACACATTTTTCACCCCTTTGCTTGAAAAAACCTATTTATATAGAAATATATCCTTCGGAAAAGAAACAGACATTTACTGAAAAAGCTATCGGTATTTGCCCCAAAAGGTGATATATGGGTAGGTTATCAGTTTGTAGAAAGTACGCGGCAAAGACGATGCCCGTATCTACTTTTAATGCTACTACCGACAAGTGCTACATACGCTTTGCTGATAACAAAATCAGAGAAGTCAATCTCGGTGCAGGTATGCCTTTTACCGTTAAAGGTTACGACTACGAAGTGATTAGCAAATAAGTCGATTAGCCAATTAGTAAATTAGCAAATAAGTCATTTGCTAATTTTTTTGCCCCTAATTACAACCTTTTTTTATTTTTTTCTTCGTTTATAAGAGTGAATTAGCAAATCAATTTATGCATCTTCTAATACAAAAAGCAAAACAACAAGATCGCTTGGCACAGAAGCAGTTGTACGACCAGTACGCTGCTTCGCTGCTCAGCGTATGCAGACTGTATATTAGCGATGCCCATTTTGCTGAAGATGTGTTGCTAAGAGCTTTTTTTAAGATACTCACCCATATTGATAGCTATCAAGAGCAAGAGCATTTTTACGCTTGGATGCGCCGTATTACTGTAAATGAGTGTATTGACTTTTTGCGCAGCAAAACCCAAAAAAAGTAGCCCTTGCCGATTGGAAGGACACTTACGACAGTATAGACGACACCGATTTAGACTCGTACGCTTTTTGAAGAAAGCCAAATACAACAATTTATAGACCAGTTGCCCGCTGCCAGTCGTGCTGTTTTTTTAACCTTTACGTGTTTGAAGACTACTCGCATAAGCAAATAGCCGCTGAATTAGGTATCAGTGAGGGAACTTCAAAAATCGCAATTAGCTTATGCTAAGAAAAAGACTAAAAACAATTGGTGAATGAATAATAAAAAAATAGAGATTATGTGGAAAAAAATAAAAATAAAAAAACCTGTTTCAAAACCGCGAAATTCCGCCTGAGCGAGACCTTTGGGCTGCCTTAGAGGCGCAATTAGACCAAAGAGAGACGAAAGCGGTTCGCCCCAAAGGCTTATTTTTCGCATTTGGCACTATGCCGTAGCTGCCAGTGTACTATTGGCTGTAGCTGTAGGAGTGTTTTATGAGCGCATAAGTCTGCCAGCAGCTCAGCAGAACCCTATAACGACTGTAGCCACTGAAGATAAGACACCTAATACCCCTCTTGATACCACCCCTAATGTAGTAGCACCTGTCCCTGTGGTAGTACCAGAACCTACAGCGCCTACAGTAGCCGATAAGGTAGCCAATACTACTATTGCCCCTCAGAAAAAAAGCGATAAAGCGTTAGACGAAGAGGTAGAGGCTCTCTTAGCTGATGTTTCTACCGAAGCCCTTTTGGCAGAAGTGATGCAGCAGGTTGAAAAAGAGCAACACTTGTTTAAAAACTCGTGAAGAGCAACGCGCCTTACAAGGGCTTAAAAACCTATCGCCCCAAGAGCTTTTTGCTGATGGCTACCACCGAAGAGATGCTCGATAACTACGTAGCAGCCAATTACCCTACTGACAAACTGCTTTCTGAGGTAGAACGCGACCTTATGAAAGAAAAAGTACAAAGATTCCTAAACAAAATAGTAGCACAGTGGAACGAAATGAGATACGCGCTACAGTAACTGAATAATTCACTTTAAATAAATTGTCAAAACTATGAAACCCTTACAACTTCTATGTATGTTCCTCATTGTAGCCTTTGGGGGCATCAACGCACAAGATTTTAAGGAAAAAATCGCCCAAACTAAACGCAGTATTGACTCTATTGTTACTGCTGAAAAAGCCCAGCTAAAAAGAGCGGCTACGTACTATTGAGTATCGGTTAGACCGCAAAGAAATAACCGAAATTGAAAGCCGAGACCTAAAGAGAGGCTTCAAAAAGAGGCTGCTGAAGCTATTAGAATTAAGACCCGTGAGCAGTCAGAAAAAAACTCTCAGCTTTATTGCATCAGCGTATAGCCGAAAAAAACACTTGAGCGACAGTATCACCTATAAAAAAAGAGATGCAAAAAGGTTATTGACTCTGTTGATATAGAAAACCGTCCTACAAAAAAACTGAAAGAACGGAGGTATATGTTGATAGGAACTATGTTCATATTGGCCATAACGGTATTTATATAGGTCAGGTGCCCTATAGGGAAGAGGACTATTATGAGTCCGACTACAAGCGTACTCAAGGAGGAGGCTACTTTGCTCTCGCCTTTCATAACCTTAATAGTAGCGAGCATTTTAGCAATAATCACTTTAGGCTATGGGGGTCAAAAATCAGTAGAGATAGGCTATATTCGCAATACCCGTCTGCTTAAGAACAACAATCTGTTGCACCTTAACTACGGACTGTCGTGGATGATGAACAAACTCAAAATGAAAGAAGATGAGCACTTCGTGAAAAAAACGGTAATATCACCGAGATAGTGCCTTACCCTAAGGAGACCATCAAATCTAAGTTTAAAAACGATGTACCTTATCTTGCCTATCACCCTTGAGCTTGATTTTACTGAGCCTGTTCAATACAAAGGCAAGACCTACTATCCAGCTCAGATGGGCTTTCGCTTAGGGGTAGGCACTTATGTAGGAGCTCTGCTCGCTACCAAACAGAAAGTAAAAATACACCGAAAAACGGCAGTACCCACAAGGATATGAACCGCAAGTACTATAACGTAAACGAATGGACATATGGTGTATCAGCCAATATAGGCTACGGCTGGTTTTCCTTTTACGCCCGCTACAGTCTGGTACCCCTATTCACTAACAACCCTATAAACGAATATCCTTTCTCTGTAGGAATAAGATTAGGACATTAATACTCTAAATAAAAAAAGGCGAGAGATGAAATACAAAAAAATCATCTCTCGCCTTTTTTTATAGGGAGAAAAACGTTACTATATCTTAGTATAAACGACCGCTAATTTTAAAAAAATAAAAAAATATTCTTTATCGTTTGTTAATTATTAATTATTTTTGTACCTTTGTCGCAAAAATTACAACAATTATTATCCTACCACTGAGAAACTAACGTAATAAACGGTAATATAATATGAGCATCACAAAGAAACTAAATCCTGACTATGTATTTGAAACCAGTTGGGAAGTGTGTAATAAAGTGGGGGCATTCATACAGTCATTGCCACCAAAGCAGCCAGCATTGTGAAGCAATTCAGGAGTAAATATATACTTATAGGTCCTGATATTTGGCAGCATAATGAAAACAAGGAATTTGTAGAAAATCCTGAACTTTTTAAATCTTGGCGAGCTAAAGCCGCTTCTGAAGGCTTGAGAGTACGTGTAGGGAATTGGAAAATAGAAGGTAACCCTATCGTTATACTCGTAGATTTTTCTCACTATGTAAGCAGCAAAAATGAAGTGCTGCGTTTTTATTGGGACACCTATCACTTAGACTCTTTTAATAGCCCTTGGGACTATGTAGAGTCAGTGCTTTTCGGTTATGCAGTAGGCAAGGTAATCGAGAGCTTTACCAAGTTTAACACCGCTTCGCGCGAAAATGTGATTTGCCATTTCCACGAGTGGATGACAGGTAGCGGTCTGCTATATATAGAAGACAAAAATGCCCTAAAAATAGGCTCAGTATTTACTACCCACGCTACCGTAGTAGGGCGCGCTATTGCTGGCAACGGACTGCCGCTCTACAATACAATGAAGGACTACAATCCTGAAGAAATGGCATACAAATTCGGGGTGCAACACAAACATTTCCTCGAAAAAAAGAAACCGCTAAAGTAGCTGACTGTTTTACTACCGTTAGTGAAATCACAGCACAAGAAGCGCTACACTTCTTAGCGCGCCAAACCGACATCATCACTCCTAACGGTTTTGAAGATAAGATTATACCTGCTGAAAAAAACATTTGCTAAAAAAACGCACTGAAGCGAGAAAAACACTGATAAACGTAGCACAAGCGTTAACCAATCAGCCTATTAGCGAAGAAACGAAAATAGTAGCTATCAGCGGGCGATACGAGTTTCGCAACAAAGGTATCGATGCCTTTATCGATGCACTTGGGGCACTAAACCGAAATGCTAAAAAAACAAGAAAGAGTTAGTAGCTTATATCCTAATCCCTACAGCCCACGATGCTCCTAATCAGGGCTTGCTAAACAACCTGAAAAAAATCCGAAACAATCGGCTGATAATGAGCAGAAACACCTTACCCACATCTTGCCTGATGTGTATCACGATGTGATAATGAAGCGCATCTACGAGCAGGAACTCTTCAATCGCAAAGAAGACAAAGTGAAGGTTATCTTCTGCCCAAGCTATCTGAACGGTAATGACGGAGTGTTTAACCTTAGCTATTACGACCTGCTCATAGGGCTTGACGGCACTGCTTTCCCATCGTATTATGAGCCTTGGGGCTATACACCGCTAGAAAGCTTGGCGTTTAAAGTGCCAACCATTACCACTACTTTAGCGGGATTTGGCAAGTGGGTGAATGACTTTTACCCTGAAAAAAACAAAAATGCTATAGAAGTAGTAACGCGCACTGATAGCAACTATGGCGATGTAGTAGCTTCTATAGTGAAAAACTTTGTTACCCTATTAGATAGCAAAGAAAAAGACCTACAAGAACGCCGCGATACTGCTGCAAAAAGTATCGGAGATAGCTTTGTGGAAGAATTTAGTGAAGTATTATATTAAATGTTACGAATTGACCTTGGAACATATAGAAGATAGAGTAGAAAAAAACTGCCACCTGTAGAAACAGAAGGAGTGGCCTATTTAGAAAAAAATCAAAAGTAGTAACGCCTCCCTAATTGGCGCAGTGTAATTATACACCGTGCTATACCTGAAGCCCTTCAGCCATTAGAAGAGTTAGCTAAAAACCTATGGTGCTGCTGGAATGATGAGGCTTACGAAGTGTTTAAATACGTAGACAAAGAAAAATGGATAGAGGTACGCAAAAACCCTATTGCACTGTTAGACAGTATCTCGCTCAAACGCTATAAAGAGTTAGAGCAAGACAATGTGTTTATGCGCAACCTATCAAAAAGTATATGCTGATTTTCAAGCCTATATGGCTAAAAAAAGCTGAAATGATTTCGCCATCAGTTTCTTACTTCAGTATGGAATACGGCTTGCACTCATCGCTTAAAATTTATTCAGGCGGTTTGGGTATTTTGGCAGGCGACTATCTGAAAGAAGCGAGTGATAAGGCTACCAAAATAACAGGGGTGGGACTTCTGTACCGCTATGGTTATTTCACCCAAAAAAACTATCATCAGCAGGTAACCAAGAAGCTGATTATGAAGCGCAAGACTTTTCAAAAAAATACCAGTAACCCCAGTAACCGACGAAACCGGCAAATGGGTAATCGTATCAATAGCCCTACCAGGTCGTACTCTTTACGCTCGCGTATGGCGTGTAGATGTAGGGCGCATAGAGCTTTACCTACTCGATACCGATTTTGAAAACAACCGCGAAGACGACCGTTCAATCACTCACCACTTGTATGGTGGCGACTGGGAAAACCGTCTGAAACAAGAGATGTTACTCGGTTTAGGAGGTATTAAGATGTTGCGCAAACTCGGTATAGACAGCGATATTTACCATTGCAACGAAGGGCACGCAGCCTTTATAGGTCTTGAGCGACTAAGTGAGTATATTCAGAATGACAATCTTGCTTTTTTTCAGAAGCGTTAGAGGTAGTACGTGCCTCATCGCTCTTTACTACTCACACCCCAGTGCCTGCAGGTCACGATGCTTTTGAAGAAGGTCTGTTGCACGCTTATTTAGCACGATACGCTGATAAGCTACACGTTAACTGGGAGCAAATTTTAGCCCTTGGGTAAGATAAGGTTAGAAGATCCGTATGAGAAATTCTCGATGAGTAACTTAGCGGCTAACCTATCGCAAGAAGTGAATGGCGTGAGCTGGCTACACGGCGAGGTGAGCAAGGATATACTTAAAGACCTATGGCCTGGCTATATGCCTGAAGAGCTACACATTAGCTACGTAACCAACGGGGTACACCAACCTACTTGGACGGCAGGTCTGTGGAAAGAAGTAGAAAACGAAGTATTTGGCAAGGGACTACAAAACTCACCACTACGACCCTAAGAGCTTTGAGGGCATCTATAAAGTATCTGACCAACGCGTGTGGGAAATAAAAAAACAGCTTTGCGTTCAAAACTATTGCGCCGCGTAGAACAAAAATTGCGTTTAGAAAAGAATACACCTTATTTCTCGCCACGCCAATTGGTAGAAATTAAAGAAAACCTACGCGAAGATATCTTAACTATAGGTTTTGCAAGACGTTTTTGCTACCTACAAACGCGCCCACTTGCTCTTTACTAATATAGAGCGTTTAGACCGCATTGTAAATAATCCTGACCGCCCTGTACAGTTTATCTTTTGCAGGTAAAGCACACCCCTGCCGATAAAGCTGGTCAAGATTTGATAAAGAATATCGTGGAAATCTCTAAGCTACCGCAATTCTTAGGCAAAAATCATCTTCATACCTAACTACGATATGGAGTTGGCACGCCATATGGTACAAGGGGTAGACGTATGGATGAATACCCCTACACGACCTTTAGAAGCCTCAGGAACCAGTGGCGAAAAAGCAGCGATGAACGGTACTATGCACTTTAGCGTGTTAGACGGTTGGTGGGTAGAAGGCTATCGCGAAGATGCGGGCTGGGCACTGCCAATGGAGCGCGCTTACGAAAAATCAACAGTATCAAGACGAGATGGATGCTGAGATGATTTACAACATCATTGAAGATGAAATTGCGCCTATATTCTACGATAAGAACAAAGATGGTATATCATCTCGCTGGTGTGCCCTTATCAAGAATACGATAGCCAAAGTAGCAGTAAACTTTACCACTACACGTATGCTTACCGACTACGAAAACCAATATTATTTCCCAATGACTGAGCGCGTTACTAAGCTAAAAGACAATCGTTTCAGTCTTGCGATACAGCTTTCTGATTGGAAACGCCGCGTAACTCAAGAATGGGATAATATAAAAAGTAGTAGACTTTAAAGTGCCTAACCGCAATGAGCAAATCATCTCGATAGGTAAGACTTATAAAGGAGAAATAACCTTAGACGTTTCAGAACTTGACCCTAAAGATGTAGGGGGTAGAGGTAGTAGTAGCAGAACAGAAAGATGAAAAAGATAAAAAGTATTATCAACCTCAGAGTTCAATTTGGTGTCTCATGAGGGCAGCAGGGCTACTTATCAGATAGAAATAGCGTCAGAATATCCAGGAGCATTGCATCTTGCCATACGCATTTTCCCTAAAAAAATGAGCACTTGCCACATCGTCAAGACTTTGCTTTAGTAAAATGGTTATAATGTTAAATTATTGATTGTTAGTATTTTATGAGTGTTCTTTTTTTATAGAATGTTAAATTTCATAAAAATGCTTGTAAAAATACTAACATATTAAAATAATACTTATATTTGCAGCAAATTTTTTTAAATAGTAATCAAATTCATTTTTAAGTATGAAGAAAAATCAAAGTAACTTTATTTGCTTTTGGCTGCTGCTTTCTCAGTAGGAGCTCAAGCACAAGATGAAAAACAATCCTTAGCAAATAGGATTTGGAGTAAACTCCGTTGATATCCGTACCCCTAAAGATTTCGGGGATGTATTAAAAGACTGGGCAGGACCAAGCGATTTGAACATCCTTCCTGCAGTATCACGTCTTTCAGTAGGCAGATACATCGGAAAGGGCTTTTCTGCAGAGCTTTCAGGGTCTCTAAACAAAAATCGAGAAAGGTTATGGTTATAACAAAGACCTTGATAACAAAAGTAGATCAGTCATTCTGGGCTGTAAACTTAGCAGCTCAATACCACTTAAACACATTGTGGAGTGGTTTGAGATGGTTTGACCCATACGCTCAAGTAGGTGGTGGTTATGCTGCTATCGACAACGAAGGTAAATTCCGTACCTTAGTAGGTGGTGGTGCTAATTTCTGGTTCACTGATAATATCGGTGTTAACTTACAAACTGCTTATCACCCAACAATGAAGTCTGAGTCAACAGAAAACTATTTCCAACACGCTTTAGGAATCACTATCAAATTCGGTAAACAAGACCGTGATAACGATGGTGTAGCTGATAAAGACGACAAATGTCCAGATGTAGCTGGTAAACCAGAGCTTAATGGATGTCCAGATGCTGACGGCGACGGTATCACTGATGCTGAAGACTCTTGCCCAGATGTATTTGGTCTTAAAGAATTCAATGGTTGCCCTGATACAGATGGTGACGGCATAGCTGATAAAGATGATGAGTGCCCTGAAGTAGCTGGTAAAGCAGCTCTTAAAGGTTGCCCAGATGCTGATAACGATGGTATCGCTGACAAAGACGATAAATGCCCTCAAGTAGCAGGTCCTAAAGAAAATAACGGTTGCCCCTTGGCCAGATACAGATCGTGACGGTGTACTTGACAAAGATGACGAATGTCCAGAAGAAGCTGGTCCAGCTTCTAACAAAGGTTGTCCTGAAGTGACTCAAGAAGTACAAACTCAATTGAATAGCTTTGCAAAAACTATCCTATTTGATGTTGGTAAATCTACTATCCGTCCTGAGTCTGCTACTGTATTGAATAATATCGTTAACGTATTGAATAAATACAAAAACTCTAAATTCTCAGTAGAAGGTTATACCGATACCTCTGGTAACAAGGATAAAAATCAAAGACTTTCTGAGGATAGAGCTTACTCAGTTAAGGCTTACTTAGTAGACAAAGGTATCAATCCTGCTCGTCTTTCTGCTAAAGGTTTCGGACCTGAAAAACCTATCGCTTCTAACAAAACTAAGAAAGGTAGAGAACTTAATCGCCGCGTTGAAATCAACTTGGTAAAAATAATTTGTATCAATCTTTTTACTCCAATAAAATAAAAAGACGCTGCTAATGGCAGCGTCTTTTTAATTATTAATCATTCATTAAATTGTAAGCTGTCAATTGTCTATCGAATTACAACTCCAGACCCTACCAACCTCACCCGGTATTTATCAATTCTATGATGATACCGATACACTTATTTATGTAGGTAAAGCCGTCAATCTAAAAAAAGAGTATCGTCATATTTTTCAGAAGACACACGACAATGCCAAGACTCGAGTATTGGTAAAGAAAAATAGTGCGTATAGAGCATATAGTAGTAGCTACAGAAAGTGATGCATTGTTATTAGAGAATAACCTTATTAAGAAGTATCAACCGCGCTATAACGTACTGCTTAAAGACGATAAGAGCTACCCGTGGATATGTGTTAAAAAAAGAACGATTTCCGCGTGTATTTTCCACTCGCCGAGTTGTTAAAGATGGTTCTCTCTACTTTGGTCCTTATACGAGTATGAAGACTGTTCATACTCTTTTTAGATTTGATAAAAGAGCTGTTTCCGTTGCGCAATTGTACTTACGACTTATCTCCTCAAAAACATTGCCAATCACAAGTTTAAGGTGTGTTTAGAATATCATTTAAAAAAACTGCAAAGGGCCTTGCGAAGGGCTACAGACAGAAGAGGACTACAATAACAATATTCAGCAGATAGTAGAGATACTCAAAGGGAATTTTAAAGAAGCTCTTACCCGATTTAAAGAAGAAATGAATGTGTTGGCTGCTGAGATGCTCTTTGAAGAAGCTCATCTTATCAAGCAAAAGATTACTTCGCTTGAAAACTATCAGGCAAAATCGACTATAGTGAGTAGTAAGATTAGCAATGTAGATGTATTTTCTATTGTTTCAGATGAAGAATATGGCTATGTGAACTTCTTGCAGGTAGCATATGGGGCTATTGTGAGGGCTCATACCCTTGAAATTAAGAAAAAAAGTTGGAGGAGACTGATAGAGAGTTATTAGAATATGCTATTATAGATATTAGAGAACGCTTCTATTCTACTTCTAAAGAGATTATAACGCCTTTTGAAGTGACCCTTTCGGAAGGGCTGCAACTCACTATCCCCAAAGCGGGCGAGAAAAAACAGCTATTAGAGCTATCGCTGCGCAATGCTAAACACTTCAGACAAGAACGCTTCAAACAAGAGAGAATAGTAGACCCTGAGCGCCATACCAATCGGATTCTTACACAAATGCAGCGCGACCTGCACCTATCAGTGCCACCAGTGCATATAGAGTGTTTTGATAACTCTAATATACAAGGCACAAATCCGGTTTCAGCTTGTGTGGTATTCAAAAATGCTAAACCGAGCAAGAAAGATTACCGTCATTTCAATGTAAAGACAGTAGAAGGACCTAATGACTTTGCGTCTATGGAAGAGGTGGTATATCGCCGTTATAGGCGTTTGCTTGACGAAGAGCAGTCGTTGCCACAACTCATTATCATCGATGGGGGCAAGGGGCAACTATCCTCGGCACTCAAAGCCCTTGAGCAGTTAGAATTAAGGGGTAAAATAGCTATTATCAGTATCGCCGAGCGATTAGAAGAAATCTACTTCCCAGAAGATAGTGTGCCGCTGTACTTAGACAAGCGGTCAGAGACACTGCGCATAATTCAGCAACTACGCGATGAGGCGCACCGATTCGGTATTACCTTTCACCGCCAAAAACGCAGCAAATCGGCTATAGTATCAGAATTAGACAGTATAGAGGGAATAGGTGAAAAGACAAAAGAACTACTGCTACAGCATTTTAAGTCAGTGAAACGCATACAAGAAGCCTCTTTAGAAGATCTTGCCAAAGTAATAGGTCACAGAGCCAAAAAAGTATACAAACACTTCTCTAATAGCTAATTATCAACTTTAATGTATCGTTCAAAAGTAAAGGGGTATAGGTGCTTTTTATCAGCAGCTACGTGTTCCTTACTTACTAAAGTAAAGTGGGTAGGAGGAATAGGAGGGAAGAAGACATCAGCTTCTGCAAAAGTGTGATGTACACGGGTCAGTTCGATAGCATCAGCCAAAGGGAGGGCTTGTGCGTAGATTTCGCCCCCAATGATATAAGGGGAAGGGTCTATCAGCAAAAGCTTCTCGGATAGCTTCCTGTAGAGAGCCTACCACGATTACCCCCTCAGGGGCATAATCTCTTTGGCGGGTGATAACTATATGGGTACGTTGGGGCAGCAGCTTCGGGAAAGTCTCGAAAGTCTTGCGCCCCATAATAATACAGTGCCCCGTAGTAAGGTTTTTTTGAAATGCTTGAAGTCTTTAGGCAAGTGCCATAGTAGGTTGCTACCCTTGCCAATAGCGTTGTCGTCAGCGGCAGCAGCTATTAGAGTAATCATACAATCTGGGTGTTAGAAATAGAGGTGTCGGCAGCGCCTAATTCTTTTTTTGGCTTGCTCTTTCTGCAATTCAAATTCTCTTTCTACAGCTGCTTCCATCTTTATAAGTTTCTTCTGTTGGGCAGCAATAAGCTGTTCGCGCTGTTTTTTTCTTGCCATTTTTTTCCTAAGAAACGATTGAAAAATAAACACATTCATAGCGTGCCATAGCCATAAAAAAAGCCAAATAAGAGAGAGCCACAAATACCAGTTGTACTGAACTCCGTAATCTAAGATTTTATTAGCTACAAAAAAAGAAAAACGCATCCTAATACAAACACGAAAAAAAGTGAATGTATAAGAGGCGTTTTTTTGTTTTAAGTAAGTTTCTGCATTTTTTTAAAACAATTCGTATTGTTCGGGTGTCAATTGAGTGTTAGACATTTGTGTTAATTTTTAAAAATTTGCCGCAAAAAAATAAAAAAATATATTATCTTTGCAAAATATAAAATTTATAGTTATGCTTAAATCTCTTTTTTTACCGCTGCCGTAGTGTGCTCTTCTTTTGCTTTTTTTCTCAAGCCTCAGGTAATGTAAATTATAAAGACAGAAGTCGTGGTAACTGGAATAACGATGGTACTACTATCGATTTTCCTCTTAATTACGAAATGGTAGTAACAGCCAAAGGCTTGGCGAATGTAAAAGCCGATGCCTTTGTAGCTATCTTTAGCGTAGTGCAAGTAGGCAAAACGGCTGAAGAAGCTACGCAACTGATGAACCAGCGTCTTTCGTCTGCCCTGTCGGTTCTTAAGGCTAAAAACTTTGAAACTTTTGTAGATATGATTTCGTTTGTGCCTATGTACGAATACGAAACCGAGAAAAAAAGTGTTTAGCAAGCGTACTTATAACGAACTGCCCGTAGGCTTCGAACTCAAACAAAATCTTCATATCAAAAATAAAAAGAAGCCTCTCAGCTGAATGAACTCATCATCCTGCTCTCTAACAGCGAGATTTACGATTTGGTGCGAATGGATTACTACGCCAGTAATCTCGAGGCGGTAAAAAAAGAGCTGATGACCAAAGTAAAAGCAGCTTTTGCCGAAAAACAAAAGCTCTATGAAACCACCCTGGCGAGAGCTTTGCCACTGCTGAAAAGAAAAATAACCGATGGCTTTGCACAGACATCACCCTCTCAGCAATACAAGAGCTACGAAGCCTATAATAGCGCTTCATTGCAAGGCAAACGCGCAGGCAATATACTGCAAGCTAACAAATCAACAACGCAGTACTACCAGCCTATCGCTGATAAAGATTTTGATGTAGTGCTTAACCCTATCATCGTCGAGCCTGCTATACAAGTCACTTACGAGATGAAAATGAGTGTCAATCGTCCTGAAAAAAACAAGAACAAAGAGTTGATGTTTTTAACACCTGCCGGTGAACTTAAAAAAATTGAATCTTCCTTAAAGTAAAAAAACGTATTAAATAGTTATGAAAAAAACAGTTTAAAAACTCCTTTGTTTGTTCCTCCTATTGCTTTTTTTGTAGGTTGTGCTTCTCCTAAGAAAAATTAAAGCCCCTGAGGATTATTGTGTTCCTCCCGCATATACAATAACTTCGGATAAAGAAGCGCCTATCGAAATAGATGCTGAAGAATTTGCATTGAATAAGACGCTTTTTTTAAAGGAAAGTTATCTGACAGAAACATTCTTATCGCATATGCTTCTCATATCGATAAACCTTTGTTGGCACTAATAGCCTTAGACGATGACCCCTCTAGTGAAGCCCAACAAAAGCGCAACACGCTGCAATTAGAAATCCATAGCAAGATTACAGCTATTTTTCTCGCAGATGAATGCCGTAACCGCAGAATTAGATTGCGAAGAAGAACGGATAGACCAAATAGCGACTACCATTAGCAACCTCAATGATAAAAAAATATCAGCAGACTTACCGTGGCATCCATTCTTATTGGGGCTGCCGTTTCGGTAGCAGGAGCTTATATAGCGGACGATGGTTGGGATAAAGGTATTGCCGCAGGAGGAGGTGTGCTTGGGGCGGGACTGAGTTTCCTCACCCTTAATCCGAAAGGAAAGAAGGTAATGCTAAAACACCCGCGCAATCTGTTGCGCTGCTTTATGACCGAAAAGAATAATGGCGAGTTTCCTCCTTTTGTGTGGTATATGATTAACGAACACCGCTTTACCAATTCGGGAGAAGGTTCTATTTTGCAGCATATGCAGCAAAAGATGGGTAAAGAATCTTTTTGATAATGACAAAGAAAAAGGCACTAAAAAGCAGTGCTTTTTCAGCGATGGGGGTATCTATTATGCAGGCGATTTGCATACCCGTGCCGAGATGTTCGACCAAATGCAGTCGGTAATACATTCACTCCATCAAAAATATAGACTTTTTTTATACAAGAAGTCAATATGCTGATGCTAAAAAAATAACAGCTTAATGAGAAAAACTTTTTTACTTCTATTGATAGGGGCTACACTTCCTGCTGTAGCCCAAACTTCTAAAGAACTTCTATACGTAATAGATGCCAGTTACCTCAAACAAGGGGCTACCTATGGGCAATTAGGCTTGCATTTCAATTGTTACGATGGCAATAATATAGCACTATCAGCGGGTATTGCTGGTAACTTCCGCTCAGAGAACAAACAACTTATCGCTATCCCCGAAGCACAATTCTCGGCGTGGATAAGAGCCGATAATGAGCGTAGAGGCTTTATTGATATTCCTGTCTTGCTCTTGCGCCCACAGCTCAATTTTTCGCCTTACTACTTCGCCCCTGAAGCAGGTATACAAATCTTCATACTCTATGTAAAGGCAGGCTACGCTTTCCCTTGGGGGAAAATGAGTGATAATTATCCTTTTGGTACAGGTAAATTCCGTTTTTCAGTAGGGATAAGTATACCATTAAAAAAATATAAAAATAATATGAAAGAACAAGTAAGAAATCTTTACGATAAAAGCACAAGAAAACTATCCTACACTTAAAGCACAAGTTGAAGCGCAGGTAGTGCGTTGGTTTTGGGCAGGCGGAGGCGTAGGACTCTTTTTCTTTAGAGCCTTTCTATTTCGAGCAACACCGTTTTTCCAAAAAAAGTAGAATTCTTAAAGAAACTCCTGAAAATATAGAGGATAAATATCAATATGGGGTAAATGAAAAAGATGAGATTATCGTGGAACGCAGTTATAATGAGTTTGAAGGTCTATATGATGAGGAGTTCTATTTTCGTGAAGAAAAAAACAAATTATTAGTTATCACTTTGATTCTGCTCCTGAGAAAGAATGTATAAATACTATGATATTCATTTATAAGGACGGACTCTTGCAATCAATCCATTCCGCATACAATAATAATACTTGGAGCGAAAGAACTATGTATTATGAGGGGAACAAACTCATCCGTCAGGAGGAAAAAGGATTAGATTATTATTTAAACCCCATTGATAATACCCTTTTCTATACCTATGACATATTGGGGAAACTCAATAGTATTACCAGCGGAACAGGCTATGTACGTTATCAGAAGAAGGATAAGAAAAATCAGCTATAAAGCCCTCTCTGAAAAAAAGCTATGGAACGCTACTATGCCCTATTGGTGCCTACCATTAAGGCATATCCTGTGAAAAGAGCCTTTGTATTGCCTAAATATAGCATTTGATTATCAATGTGTAATGCCTCCCACCATTGGTTTTGGTACTGAAAGTCAAAGGCAAAAATGGAAAGAAACACTCGGAAAAAGAGCTAATGACCTACTCTGGAACACTGCTGACTATGAGCATACTGTAGAAATTGAAGCAGAGCAGGAAGATACCGCTCTGTTTGAACTCTTTAACCAAGAAACCGAAATGCAAGAAAAGGAAAAGTGCCGCTACTAAGCTATTAGTAGCTTGTGCCAAACGTCTCAAAGAAGAATGGGCATCACTAGGCATTCCCTCTACCGATGACTTTGTAGTGGCAGTAAGCGATATAGAAGAATCTTTCTTAAAGAAAAATATAACCTTACTTTTTTTATCTTTTTCTTTAAAAATGCTTTCTCTTGATAGACTAAAAATATATTGAAGGTATACAAAAAGTATACGAGGTTTTCAGTTGTCACCACGATTGCTATTGCGATAGTCGTGTTAGTTATTATTGTTGTAAGTCATACAGTTATAAAAAGAAAAAGGAGCTGTCGGACATTCTCTATTCTCCTTTTTTTAATGATAACAGTTGTCGCATTATTGTTATATTGCTTTTATCCTTTATCGAATAAAAGCAAAAGAACCCAAAGGCTACAAGAACTTATAGAACAGATGAGTGAAGAGGAATTTCAGTTCTTATTACAAGCGCAATCATTCTTGTCGTTCTACGGCAAATACGCTCCTACCTTTGTAATTTGTCGTGACAGGCTCTATTTATTTACCCTCTTTGAAATCAAAGAAATTGACCCTAAAAAAAGTAGAAAAAAAGTAGGTTATCACTATACAAGGGAGGCAGCTTTTTGGTAGAGATTCAATCACCTGAAACTACTAAATTGGAGGTGTATACTAGCAGCTTTCCTTATTTGAAAAAGCCTTATCAGAAAGTACAATCCTAATGCTGACATAAAAAGATTAAAATTGTGAATAAAAAAAGGTCAAAAAAATGGTTTTAATTATTCTTCTCTCTCTACTAGCCGGAATCGCTCTGGCAGCCCTTTATATCTTCCTTGTTTCGAAGTTTACATCCAGTTATGATAGAGAAATATCTCTGATATTTTTTTCCCTATTCCTTTTATACTAGGAGCGTGTATATTCTATTGTTTTGCCTATGATCAAAAAAATAAGTGGAGCTTTTGCTGTAATCTGTACCTTTTATTTTCTTTAAATTTATGATGGGTACTTTGGGAATTACTCTCTAAAAATATACGAAAGAGCAACCCTGCCCAAGGGTTTATAAAGATTATCATTATGCATCAGACTACAAGATACTTAACCTAGAAGGAAAAAAACACCTTGTGAGACTGCCTGATGATATTCATCATTTTGTAAAAGGGCTCTACCTTAACCCTCAAAAACGAGCTGGTCATCTATGATAAATCAATACCAATGGACCGCGACCAGCTCTCTGTTATTAACTATATCGAGAAATACAATCCCCTAGGGGAGCGTATGCCAGAGAGTGACACACTAGAAGTGCAACAAGAGATGCCTAGTATTTTTTTGACGGAAATTCACAACGTTTCCTTAAAAAAAGAAATTCTTGAACGCAAGAATATTAAACCTATGTATGTAGAAAGCTATAAAACTAAAGGAGATAAATATGAAACTATTTTTGTATTTTGAGGTAAAAAAACTCAGCCTTATACCTTCAGATTTAAAAACCAAATTTCCTTACATCAAAAAAATCAAAAAGAACTCTCAAAAATCCCTACAACCTATTATGAGAATGACTCTGAAATAATAGAAACTTTTTGGGTACAATTAGCCTATATACCAATAAACATCTTCGCTATCAGCTGTTACAAATAAAGAATGAATCCTATATGGATCATATCTATATGGTGAAATAAGAATCTCCTATTTAAACCTCCCAAACTTCCCATTTTTCTTCTTCTAAATTCAACTGTCGGTGGAAATTGCGTATTTGCTCCTCATCAATACGTGGGTTCTTATTCAGTTGGTGCAATATCTCTCGCTGATGATGCAAAATAGCAACGTATTTCTTTTCGCTCTTCAGGAGTAGTATTGCTCTTCGACAAATCGAGTTGGTATTGCCATATATCTTTCTGATTCTGTAATAGAAGACTATCGTTTATTCCTTCTTTGTAATGCTTTTTGCATATAATCTAAAAGCCGCTTGCGCTAATGATTTACGAATAAGACTTTCGGCTTCAGCTTCAGGAATATGGTCTTCATAATCAGGGAAATTTAGCCCATCGGATAAGCGCTGGCAAACTAAGCCCTTGTACGAGTAGGGTTGCTAATATCACTATAAAAGTAATGTAGAGAATCAGGCTGCGATGCGGAAAAGGCTCGCCGTTCTCTAAAGTTAGAGGAATAGAAAGGGCTACCGCTAGTGAAAGCACCCCGCGCATTCCTGCCCAACCCAGTACCAAAGGTAACCGAAAGCCAGGGTTCCGCCTGTCGGCTACTGTGATAAAGTGTTTCATTACTTGAGTAATGAGTAAAGCCCCGTATGACGATAGCAGTCGTACCCCTACTACTACCCCTGTGATGAGCAGTCCGTAGTTGGTAGCAGTGGCAAGACTCATACCTTCGGCTTCTATACCTATCAGCACTTCAGGCAAAGCAAGTCCTATCAGCATAAAGGCAAGTCCGTTCAGTACAAAACCTAAAATATCCCATACCGCCCACCCTTTGTTGCTTGTGGAGGCAGCAAGAATACTAGTAAGGTGGAACGACATATACATACCTCCAGCCACTACTGCCAACACTCCGGACGCCCCTACCTCGTTAGCTACAATATACATTATATAAGGAACAATAAAGGTAAGGATAACATCCATATTAGCATCGGTAGGAAGATACTTGTGTAGTTTACGCATCACCCACGCTACTGCCAAGCCTATAAGCGTTCCGCCAATAACTACCCAAACGAAATTCAAAGCCATATCCGTCCACACCAGCTGACCGGTAGTTACTACCAAAGCGGCAAATCTAAACACTATCAGGGATGAAGCATCGTTTAGCAAACTCTCGCTTTCTATTATTGTGCTGATGCGTTTGGGTACCTTTTACAAACTTCATAATCGTTGAAGCACTCACCGCATCGGTAGAGCCTATCACGCCCCCCAAAAAGGAAACCTAACGCCAACGAAAAACCCAGGGAATACCATATTGGCTACCCACGCCACCGCAGCAGCCGTAATAAAAACTACAATAAAGGCAAAGCTAAAGATAATGCGGCGCCACTTCCACATCTCTTTCAGTGATAGCGAAAAAAACATCGGCATACAGAAGAGGCGGTAAGAAAATGATGAGTACCAAATCAGGATTCAGTGTAATGGTTGGGACATTGGGAATAAAAGCTAATTGCCAATCCTCCTAACACCAAAAAGAATAGGGTACGCTACCTTGAGCCGGTTTGCAAACATTATCAGTAGCATAATAGCCACCATCAAAAAGTAATAAGTAAGGGAAATATTGTACCATAGGGTCATTAATTATGAGGCGACAAAAAAATAGTAAAAAAATACTTTTTAATCATAATTCATAAGTGTTTTTTTATATCTTTGCACTAATAAATTAATTATTATGAAAGGACTTATTATTGGCGCTACGGGCGCTACCGGAAAAGATTTATTAGCTAAGTTGTTAGAAGACGACACTTTTAGCGAAATACATAGTTTTGTACGTAAGCCTATGAGCATCAGTCACCCCAAGCTACACGCCCACGTGGTTGATTTTTGATACCCCTGAGGCTTGGTCAGATTTGCTGCACGGCGATGTGGCTTTTTTTCTTGCTTGGGAACTACCTTAGCCGTGGCAGGCAGCAAAGATGCTCAATGGCGGGTGGATTATGACTATCAGTACGCTTTTGCTGAGCATTGTAAGAATAACGGAGTACCCACCTTCGTATTGGTGTCGGCAGCAGGAGCTAAGGCGCAATCTAAACTGTTCTACAACCGTATGAAAGGGGCTTTAGAAGAGGCAGTTAAAAAAACTTAACTTTCCGCGCTTGCTTATCTTTCAACCCTCTATACTCATCCGTTCTAATAGCGACAGAAGTGGCGAAAAACTTCACAGTAAAAAGCCTTTAAATTCTTAAACAAATTAGGCATTTTAAAAACGTTACCGCCCTATGCCTACCGGAATATTAGCCGAAAAAAATGCTATCGGCTGTATACAACTCTCCTAAAGGAACTTTTACCTTTGCTTTAAATAAAAATTTTTCAGTCTTTAATAGACACGAGCTACAAGCTCGCGCCAGCAGGGGACAAACTTAAAACTGTATTCCCATTTTAAATAAAAACTACAATGAGAACTGTAAAGAAAAAAAGCAAGTGTCATACGATTAAAAATATACTCCATCAGCAGGTTGGTTGGATATCAATTTTTGGTGGAGAGATTTTTCGTTTGCTAAAAGGGGAGATAATGCTCGACAAAAACCCCTTATAGTGATGAAACTTTAGTACCTATTGAAAAATCCAACCATAGAAGCTGATATTTTCTCCTATCAAGTAGGAAAAAAACCTTATATAAAAATGGACTGCTCCACTATAGAAGGAGCTATAGATTTAGCCCTGCTGGTGCAAAAAGCTAAAAAAATGAAACCAAAATAGTAAAGAATTCTATTGATGAGGATTTTGAAATTATTTTTAGAAGAAAAAAACTTAGTTTCAGTATTGGAAATTTTAATAGAATATTGATAGACTATAATAAATATAGGAATGAATTTACTGAACGTTTCCCAGAACCAACGAAGTGTTATACAATGGGAGATTATTATGTAGAGAATGGTATTATCTATATACAAACAATAGGGAGAAATTTAGATGATGAGAATGACCCTGTTGTAGATTATCAATATCAGTGGCACCTAAAAACTAAATAAGGTATTGCAAACTACTCTCGAAAGGTTATTGGAAATAGGTAGAGGAAAAAAAGAATATTTTTTTTCCTTGATTACACAAAAATACCCTGACCTTGTAGCGTGAACTCACGTTATCATAGTAGGCACGAGCTACAAGCTCACGACAGCAGGGGCTCTTGAAAAACAAAAAAACATCATCATTAAAGATTATTACAATGAGAACCATAAGAAAAAAAGCAAGTATTATAGAATTAGAATATACCCCATCAGCTGGTTGGTTAAACATCAATTTTGGTGAAGAAATTTTTCGTTTGCTAAAAGGGGAGGTAATGTTAGACAAAACCCCTTATAGCGATGAAACTTTAGTACCTATTGAAAAATCTAGCCATAGAAGGTGATATTTTCTCCTATCAAGTAGGGAAAACCTTATATAAAAATGGACTGCTCCACTATGGAAGGAGCTATGGATTTAGCTCTGTTAGTTCAGAAACTAAAGAATGAAACCAAAAATAGTAAAAAAATTCTATTGATGAATATTTCGAAATTACTTTTAGAAGAAAAAAACTTAGTTTTTAGTATTGGTGATTTCAATAGAATGATATTGATAGACTATAATAAATATAGGAATCAATTTACAGAACGTTTTCCAGAACCAACAAAAACGTTATACAATGGGTGATTATTATGTAGAAAATGGTATTATCTACGTACAAACTATAGGGAAGAATTTGAAAGATGAGAATGACCCCGTAACAGATTATCAATATCAGTGGCACCTCAAACTAAATAAGGTACTGCAAACTACTCTCGAAAGGTTATTGGAAATAGGTAGAGGAAAAAAGAATATGAATATTAGCATACATTCTCTTCCACCGAACGATGAGCGAACGATGAGCGAAGGATAAGCGAAGGATAAGCGAAGGAAAGTCGGCGAGCTGGCGCAGCCGAGTATGTGACGAAGGAAAGTCGGCGAGCTGGCGCAGCCGAGTATGTGACGAAGGATAATTACACATCGCTCTCAGCAGACCAGAAATCATCATCGCTAAAACCTACTAAATAAGCCTTGCGTTTGGCGCGGGTCAGCGCAGTGTAAAGCCAGCGGTAATAACTCTCATCAATTACGTAATCAGGGGGAAGGTAGGGCTTTTCAATAAAGACAACGTCCCATTGCCCCCCCTGACTTTTATGGCAGGTTAGGGCATAGGCAAACTTCACCTGTAAAAGCGTTGTAATAAGGGTTTTGCTTCAGTTGTTGGTACTGCTGATGGGTAGAGGAAGCCTCGGCGTATTCGCTTAGCACCTCCTCATACAGCGATTGGCTTTGGGCAGGACTAAGGGCAGCCGAGTCAGAAGTGAGGGTGTCGAGCAGGACAACCGTATCAAAAGGCGGTTGGTCGGGGTAGTCTATAAGCTGAGCGGTAATCTCGGCAAAGCGAAAGCCGTAGTTTTCGTAAAAACCGAGTATCTCAACTACCTCTATAGTGTCGCCGTTGGCAATAAAGCTGATTTTAGGGTTATCTTTGCACCAAAAATAATTGTTTTTAACAACCATTAGCAGGTCGCCAACCTCTATTTCGTCTTCAGCCTCGAGGATAATGCGTCGCACTTGTTGATTCCAATCGACAGCGCGCTTATTAGCGCGCACTATAATAGTCGTTTCATCAGAACCATAATTATCATAAGCCTCTACAAGGGCTTCTTGTATTTCTTCGCCATTGTAGAGGCGTATAAGGTCAGCCGATTTGCCTATTCTGAATTGAAAAATAAGGCTGAGAGGTGTTGCCGAAAAATGGTTTTGCGCAGGGCAGTAGCATTGCGCAAGATACCCGAGCGGCGGCGTTGGCGCACCACATCGGTTAGCTGGGTGCTGACCACTTCCTTTTTGGTATTGGTATTCTAAATGGGCTATATTGAGGGCAGGGCTACCGTGGGTGTGTACGGGGGCAGCTGGGCAGCATCGCCTATAAGCAGCAGCTTGCAGTCGGTGCCTGAATAAACGAAGCGCATCAGGTCGTCTAAGAGCGAGCGACTGCCGAATACGCCCTCATTATCGGCAATCATAGAAGCCTCATCAACGATAAAGAGCGTGCGCTATGCCTTATTAGGGCGGAGGGTAAAGCCAGTTCGCCCCTTCGGCGCGGTGGTAATAGATATACTTATGAATGGTAAAAAGCTGGCTGACGGGTGAAGAAGGTCATCACTTTGGCAGCTCTACCGGTGGGAGCGAGCAGTACAGAATGGTGCGAAATGAGTGGCAAAGCAGCGATGAGGGCGTTAGTAATAGAAGTTTTTTTCCAGTGCCGGCAAAACCTTTCAGCAGGAAGAGTTTTTTTCGGCGGCCTTAGGGTCGAATAAGTATGAGCTAAAAAAAGCTGTAAAGCAGTGTGTTGCGAGGGTGTTGGCGTGTGCGAAAAACGCTTGCAAAAAGCGCTTGAAAAAAAGGTGTTTTTCGGTCATAGAAAAAAATAGAGTTTCGAGAGCAAAGTTATAAAAAAAGTTAAAAATAATTTTTTTAGTTTGAAAAAAAGATTGTAGTTTTGCGCAATACCAGTCAAAAAGATGTATTATTAATTATAGTATTAAAAACGATGAAAAAAATTGTAACTATTGCATTTTTGGGCATTAGGTTTAGTATTTTGCTACCTAATTTATAGGTCAGTTACAGGACCTATTGAGTTTAACAAAGTAAAAACCGAGCGTTATACTGAGGTGATTAAAAAGCTGAAAGATATTCGTGCGGCACAAGACGCTTACCTACGTATCAATGGTAAGTACGCCGACAATTTCGACCAGCTAACTAAGTTTATTGAAACCGCTCAGTTTACTATTACTTCGCAACGCGATACCAGTTGGACAGCTTTTTGATAAGACGTTCAATATTGAGGTAATGCGCCAAGGAGTTCGTATCGATACTTTGGGCTATGTGAAAGTGAAAGACTCTTTGTTTAAAGATTCTGATCGCTACAAAGATTTGCGCTACGTACCTAAGTTTACAAAAGATGGAGCACCTCTTTTATTCACTATGAAAACAGGTGAAATAAAAGACAAAAACAACATTGTGTCTTCAGTTTTTGAAGTGTACGTATCTAAAAGAGATGTACTAAAAGGGCTTGACAAGGACTTAGTAGACAAAGAAGTAGTTAAAAAAACTCAGTAGAAGATGTGAAAGGTGAGAATATAAAAGTGGGTTCTCTCGACGAAATCACTGTTAATGGTAACTGGCCAACTTCTTATGACGCAAAAAAATTGCAAAACAATAACGAATTAAACACCTACTTTAAGGAATTGTCCATTCAAATAAACTTGGATGGACTTTCTTTTTGTGTGTTTAATCCGGTGCTGAATTATGTAGAGGCTATTTACAATTTCCCGATGAACTTCAGCTACAAAACACCTCAAGAAATAGAGCGACAGATACACGCTGTGATAGAGGGGGAGAGGGATTTGCGGCAGGACTTTGACAACATAAGGGTGTTGCATAATACGCCAGACTTTGCACTGATTCCGCAGCCGCTCTGTGGTAGAAAAGAGGAGATGATAGAGTATCTGAAGTACAGCATAGATGTAACCGATGTGCCAGCACGTGCGGTAGAGATAGACAAAATCCCTTCTATAGAAACGGTTAATGCTTATCTGCCCAACGCAATGGTTAATAACGCTTTGCTGTCGTATTACGGTCGCTTCGACTATCAGCATTTTGCTACCTCGCTGCTCAAGATGTTTCTGAAGCACTACGCCTCGCACGACTATGAGATGATGTATATCTATGCCGAAGTGGGGTCGTTTTACTTTGTAACTTTCAAGGGTAGGCGGTTGCATTACTTCAATCGATTTAGTTATGAAACGATTGAAGATTTCTTATACTACATACTTTTCTCAATAGAACAATTGGAGATTGATACTGAGCAGGTGGCACTGTATATTACGGGTGAGTTAGACCCTACCTCGCTGTTTTTACAGCAAAGTGCGTAGGTATGTGAAGTATATTTACCTGCTGAAGTATCACAAAGAACACTATGTATATGGAATGGACGAAGAGCTTATCAGGCGTAACTTTGTGCTGACCCAATCATTTTAAAACTTACTAATGAAACTATCAAACGTATTAAGTCTTTCATTTCAGTTGTTTAAGACTACTTTTTAACGCATCTGTTAGGGCTGTTTGCTCCTTTTTGGGGCACTTTTTGGGGGCTGTATTGGTTTTTAGCTCCTGTTATTTTTCGGAATGCCTTTAGAGGAAGTCGCACAACTGTCAAAACAGCCTGAAAAGATAGCTGCTCTTGTAAACAATGGCGGTTTTGCTATCAAATTATCGCTTTTTCTGCTGTTGGTAGATGGTATTGTAACGCCTTTTACTACCGGTATGTACAAGAATTACAGGTCAGTGCAGCGCAATGAGGCAGCTACCATAGGGCAGCTGTTTAGCTTCTATCGCTCTACCCTACACCGGCAGGATACTTAGTTATGTGTTGCTGCTTACGGCGCTGAAGAGTGTTGCTTTTGTAGGGATAGGCGCTTTAGGGCTTCCGGCATTTGCTTTGGCTACCGTTACGGTAATGTCGATTGTGTTTGTGCTTACTTTGCCTATCATCATTTTTGAAGACCAACCGCTGCTCAGGGCTATGGGTAATAGCTATAAGCGCACGGTACCTGTCATTTTTACAGTGATGCTCGCCTTAATCTTAGGAGGGCTTGTCAGTCTTTTAGGGGCTTTTGTGTTTGGCATAGGTATTGTAGTTACCTTCCCAATGCTATACGCAGTGATTTACAGCCTTTATACTAATAGTGTAACCCATTAAAAAAACATTAAAAATATGTCATTCTCAAACGTTTTTCGATTTTGCAGGACAACTCTATAAGAAAGCCCTGCTTGTACACACTATAGGCATGTTGCTGCTTACGGTAGTAATTATGTTACTGATGTTTATAGGTATACCTTTGCTGATGTCTTTTCATTATGATGAGATGCTTATTAATGCAAAAGATAATCCTTTCTATGTAGCAGAATTGATGTCTTCGCCCCTTATGCTTGCTAAAAACTCTCTTATGTCATTAGTAGTAGGGGTGTTAGTGGCGCCTTTATCAGCTGGTTTTTACCAGAACTTAGATGCGATTGCAAAAGGAGGTCAGTCAGATTTTGCTAATTTATTTATGCACTATAATTCTCCTTACACAGGGCGTATAATGCTTTGCACCCTGATATTAGGGGTAGTTAATGGAGGGATATCAATACTGATGAACGTAGTAGGTATACCGCTCTTAGACAGTCTTCTTTCTTTTTTTATAAATATAGTGTTTTTGCTTAGGCCTCCCTGATTATCATCTTTGAAAAATCAGTCAGTTACGGATGCACTAAAAAGGTAGTTATGAGCGTGTCATAGCCTCTTTTGGCACGGTTTTGGGAGTGCTATTAGTAGGGTTTCTCATCGCTGTATTGGGGGGTATTAGCGTGCTGCGTGGGGCTATTCTTTACCGTACCTTTCTTATATGCAGCAACTTATGCTATATACGATGCTTGCAAAAGCAAAAACCAAAAAGTATCAGAGTATTAAAACAGGAATTAATAAAAATAATATATATGAAGAAAAACTCTTTTATTAGGGTATATTGGCTGTAGGTAGCCTTACCTTAAACAGCTGTAATGAGCTACAGCAGGTGCTTAGCCAAACGGCACAAAGTGGCAGCCTAAATGTGGCTGGCGGACTTAAGCAGGCGTTAGAATTAGGCGTGAGTGCAGGTGTAGATGCCTTGAGCAAAGATGGTGGCTATTTCAAAGACCAAGCAGTGCGTATCTTATTGCCTGAAGAATTGCAAAAGGTAGATAAAAACCTTGCGCTCTATAGGGCTCGGCTCATTAGCTGACCAAGGGCTAAAAGTGCTAAACGAAGCAGCAGAGAATGCGGTAAGTCAAGCAAAACCTATCTTTCTTTCGGCTATACAAAATATGACTTTTTCAGATGCTATGAACATTCTAAAAGGTGATAATACGGCAGCTACTACTTATCTGAAGAACTCTACTTCTTCAGCTTTGGTAAGTGCTTTTTTTCACCAAAAAAATACAAGAATCGCTTAGCAAGGTAGGTGCTGATAAGGTGTGGGAGAACATTATCAGCAAGTACAACCAAATACCTTTAGTAAAAACCGATAGAGGCAAACCTCACTCAGTATGTTACTACCCAAGCCATCAATGGGCTTTTCACTAAAAGTGGGTGATAAAGAGAAGGAAATACGCACCAATGTAGCGGCTCGTACCACTCCTCTGTTACAGTCGGTATTTGCTATGCAAGACAATAAGTAGTTTTTTTATTAATTTTTTTAATTATGAATTTAGATGAAGGCTACCTAAGAGATTGGGTAGCCTTAAGATATTAATCACTTTATTATGTTTCATACTCCTTACGAGGCTGCTCCTTTTTCGCAATTTACAGCCTTTGATTATCTGCCGGCTATTCAGACCGCTATTAATGATAGTTTGGCAGAAATAGAAAAAATCAGCAAAAACTACAAACCTGCCACTTTCGAAAATACTATACTTCCTTTAGCTTATAATGACTTGCGCTTAGAGAGGCTTACCTCTATGTTCTTTAATTTGAACAGTGCCGCTACTACTCCTGAACTGCAAGCACAAGCGCAACTTATCTCGCCTTTGCTTAGTGAATACACTAATGATGTGAGGCTTAATGCTGTACTATTTAAACGGATAAAAGCTATATACAGAAAACGGGAGAAACTATCTCTAACAGCCGAGCAATGTACCCTAGTAGAGAAGATGTATCATAACTTTATGCGCAATGGGGTGCACCTACACCAACGCAAAATTCGCCTGCGCGAAATAGACAGAGATTTAGCAGCGCTTAAGCTAAAATTTTCAGAGAACTTACTGGCTGAAAACCAGCTTTTTTTCATACATATTACTAACCCTATAGAAGTAACAGGGCTACCCGATTACGCTCTTCAAATGGCAACTGCTGAAGCGGCAAAACGCAAGTTAGAGGGCTGGGTCTTTACCCTTGACTTCCCCCTCTATACTGCTGTGATGAAGTATGCTGATAATCGCGAATTGCGCCGGAAACTCTTCATAGCTTATCACAAAAGAGGCGCTAATGACAATGAGTATAACAATGAGGAAATAGTATGGCAAATCAGCTTGCTACGCCGCGAGCGCGCACGCCTATTGGGCTATGAGAATTACGCTACCTTTGTGCTTGAAGACCGTATGGCAGAAAGCCCTCAGCAGGTAAACGACTTTTTACAATCGCTGTTAGAACAAGCCTTGCCTTTAGCCAAACAAGAATTAAAAAAACACTGCGCATATTCTCTAAAAATAGATGATTTTCAGCAATGGGATTTTCCTTATTATGCCGAAAAGCTCAAACAAGAGGAATATCAGATAGACGACCAGCAGTTAAAAACCCTATTTGGCTTTAGATAAAGCAGTGCAAGGAATGTTCGCAGTAGCTAATAAACTATACGGACTGCACTTTGCGCTTACTGACGAGGTCGAGAAGTATCACCAAGAGGTACAAACCTACAAGGTAACCGATGCCGAGGGCAATTATGTAGCGTTGCTCTACACCGATTTCTTCCCTCGTGCCGGCAAACGTAATGGCGCTTGGATGACTACCTTCAAAGACCAGTATATTGACCTTCAAGGCAACGATTCGCGCCCTCATATATCAATAGTTTGCAACTTTACCCGTCCAACGGACACAGAGCCCTCACTGCTCACATTTAATGAGCTTACTACCTCTTTCACGAGTTTGGGCACGCGCTTCACGGAATGCTTTCGCGCGTAACCTATCCCAGCCTAAGTGGTACTAATGTAGCTCGCGACTTCGTAGAGCTACCCAGCCAACTGATGGAAAACTGGTGTTATGAAGAGGAAACTCTGCGACTATTTGCAACGCATTACCAAACGGGCGAGCCTCTGCCTATGGAGTGGGTACACCGCATAAAGAAAGCACAAAAGTTTATGGAGGGACTCCTAACGGTACGTCAGTTAGTTTTTGGTATTCTTGATATGGCTTGGCACAGTGTCAAGTACGCCGATGAAATACGAAGCACCAAGGGCTTTGAGCATTCACTATCATTACCACAGATGTTTCCGCCTATTGAAGAGATTTGTATATCTACGGGCTTTTTCACATATTTTCAGCGGAGGCTATGCCGCAGGTTATTACAGCTACAAATGGGCAGAAGTATTAGAAAAAAAGAAGCTTTTGGTATATTTGAAGCCGCTGGTATTTTTTTAACCCCGAAGTAGCGACTCGTTTTCGCAAGGAAATATTAGAGAAAGGCAGCAGCGAAAAAGAAATGACCCTATTCAAAAGGTTTAAGCAATAAAAGTAGATAGTAAGGCATAAAAAAAGCTACCAATTATTGGTAGCTTTTTTTATGCCTAAACTTTGGTACTTTGCTCTTAGAATGAAAGGGTTATACCTGCTAAATAGTGAGCTTCTGCAGCAGGTATATAAGATTCTCCATACTTATTACTGCCATAAGGTATGTATTTAGCATTTAGAATGTTATTTCCTATTACTGAAAAACAAAAACAGATTTAAAAGGTATGTTTAGGGTTCCATTCGTATTGCAAACTTAGGTTGTTTACAAAAATAAGCATCTAGTTTAGCCTCTTCTCGTTGGGTATTGTCAATGTATTGGCTACCTACATATTTAGAAATAAGACTTGCTTGAAAGTTCTTAATAGGCAAGAAGCTAATAGTATTACCTATTACAGCACTTGGTGAGTATGAAATTTGTGTATCGCCCCAATAGGTAATAACTTTTTTCTTCTCTGTTTTGTAGTCTTTAGTAATGTTCTTACTGAAAGCTACATTAGGTTGCCATACCCATTTGGTAGAAAGGTGTACAGTCGCATCAGCCTCAATACCTGAACGGTAGCTACTTCCTACATTTTCACGGATAGAGTAGCCAGTTTCATTTAGTTTACCAGTAGGTATAAGTTGGTCTTGGTACCCCATATAATAACCATTAACGTTCAAAACTACCTTATCACTCTGATAACGCCATCCTAATTCAAAATCATTTAGTTTTTCAGCTACAGGTTTTTTAACTAAAGCATTCTTTTTTAGTTCCTTAGCATAATCTTTATAGTCAGAACGATTAGGTTCCTTAGTAGCACGTGCATACGATAGATAAAAGCTATTGTTTGGGTTGAGGTTAAAGCTAACTCCCATTTTAGGGTTGAAATTATAAAAAGCTTCGTTTACTTTGTATTTTTTTAGCCTCATAATTTACATAGCGCAATTGCATATCAGCAAATAAACTCCATTTTGAGTTTAGAGTATAGGTCAGTTTAGCAAAGCCTGAAGCTTCTTCTTTGGTGTTAAGCCCTTCATAACTATAATTGTTTTTTTGTATGAAGTATAAGCTTTTTTTCAGCCCATAATAAATCTTTAATATGAGCCCCTTGATAGCGGTTTAAAGCTCCTCCTACTAACAAATCTATATTATCCTTTTTATAATTAGCTGAAAAGGTCGTTCCCCAAAAATCATTATTAAGTCCTTGTTGGTGAATATAGTAAGCTTGTTTTTCTTCCCCGTCAGGATCATTACCCAATGAAGGAAGCCCTATCCAAGAATAAGCACCTTTCTCATAGTTTTCCCAATAACCCTTTCCTTTGGTATAGTGAAAAGCGATTTGGGTACGCCAAAACTCATTCCACTGTTGCGACCAATGTAGTTGAGCGAGGTCTTGCTGATAGTTGTCGCTTTCATTGTCGTAGAAACGCTTATTGCCGGCAGCATCAGTATATTCACCTGCAGGATTATAGCGTCTATCGTTAGCCAAGGTTGCTTTGTCAAGTCCTAAATAGGTTAGATAGGCGTGCTGTTTTCCCCCTAATAAAATAGCTTTGATAAGCGTACCCCCGTAAGCGTATGCCCCTTGTAAAAAGTAAGATTTGAGATTAGCCCACCCTCTATCTCTGTAGCCGTCACTTTTAATAACCGAAAAACGACCACTAAGCTCAAAACGGTCGTTAATCTTACCAGTAGAAAATTTAAGAGCGTGTTTATGAGTGTTGTAACTACCGTAGAAATTTGCTATTTCAGCACTTGCTGTGGGCTGAATAGCCTCCGTTAGTATATTCAGACTCGCTCCAAAGGCACCCGCTCCGTTTGAAGAGGTACCTACCCCGCGCTGTAGCTGTATGTTTTCTGCTGACGAAGCCAAGTCCGAAAGATTGTAAAAGAACACCCCGCCCGACTCCGAGTCGTTTAGCGGTACTCCGTTGATAGTTACATTAGTACGGTATATATCCGAACCACGCACATTTATATAAGAAGAACCAAAACCTACCCTGTCATCAGAATAGCTCACCACATTTGGCAGATGGTTGAGCAGCAAAGGCAGTTGTTGCCCGAAGTTTTTTTAGCTTTAATCTCTTTTTGAGAGATTAGAAAAAAGTGATAGGGAGTTTTTTTCGTTAGCCCTAACAGCAGAAACGAGTACTTCGTCCAACTGAATAGGCTTGTTGATAGAGTCCATTACGGGCTCAGCAGATTGTTGCGCTATTGCTGCTGACGACAAGCATAGTGCGGTGTACATAAGTACATTTTTTTCATTGTAGAATAAAAATGGTTTTTTTCACAAATAAAAAGAGGCAATTATTTGGTTTGGTTATTAAACAAAAACGACTTGTTCCTGCTACCCAAAAAGCAAAAAAACAAGCCTACGCTTAGTTTCATTCCTTGAGCGGCATTACCCTGCACAAGTTCTATGGGTATAATCTCAGCCTGTTACAGCACCCCTTATGAGACGGCGGCAAAAGTACAAAAAAATATGTTAAAGTCCAAAAAAACTTATTAATTATTTCCGCGCCCCCAATCCTCCCAATCCTCCCAGCCCTCCCAGCCCTCTCAGCCCTCCTAGCCCTCTCAGCCTTCCCAGCCCTCCTAGCCCTCCCAATCTCTCTCCCAGAAAAAATTTTTCTAAATACACTTACCCTTTACGTTAGATATACTTACCCTTTAGGAACACCGAACAATCACCGAACAATTACCGAAGTATAAACGACTAATAATCTTTCTCCCACCAGAAAAAAATATGCTACCCTCGCTCAGCTCTTACTCAAATAATCTCGTGTGTTTTGCCTACATAATTCATAATTCAAAAATAATTTTTGTATATTTGCCGCCAATTAAACCTATTAGTCAATCTGCAAACTAACAAATTGGCTAATCGACAAATCGACAAATTAAAATGGCTCGTATACTTACAGGTATTCAAAGTACAGGCACCCCCCATTTGGGCAATATACTCGGGGCTATACGTCCGGCAGTGCAAATGGCTGCTGACCCTGCTAACGAATCTTTTCTCTTTATAGCCGATATGCACTCGCTCACTCAAATAAAGAATGGCGAGGAGTTGCGCGCTAATACTTATAGCGTAGCAGCTACGTGGTTAGCTTTCGGTCTCGATACCAATAAGGTAACTTTCTACCGCCAGAGCGATGTGCCTCAAACAGCAGAACTCTCGTGGTATTTAAATTGCTTTTTCCCCTATCAGCGCCTCACGCTTGCCCATTCATTCAAAGACAAAATGGACTATCTGCAAGACGTGAATGCCGGTCTTTTTACCTACCCTATGCTAATGGCAGCCGACATCTTGCTCTACGATGCTGAGGTAGTACCTGTCGGGCAAAGACCAATTACAGCATCTCGAAATCACTCGCGATGTAGCTTCTCGTTTCAACCACCAGATGGGCGAAACATTCGTGCTACCACAGGCTAAGATTGAAGAGCGCATAATGATTATCCCTGGTACTGACGGCGAGAAGATGAGCAAATCGCGCCATAACTTTATAAATATCTTTTTACCTGAAAAACAACTCAGAAAGCAGGTGATGTCTATACAAACCGATAGTACACCTTTAGAAGATCCCTAAAGACCCCACCACCTGCATGTGATGAAACTATACCGCCTATTGGCTACTGACGACCAAGTACAGCAGATAGAAGCCCTCTACCGTGCAGGAGGCTACGGCTATGGTCAGGCCAAACAGGCTCTTTACGAACTGATATTAGAACAATTTGCTACCCCTCGCGAGCGTTATGCTTACTTTATGGCGCATTTAGACGAATTGGACGCTATCCTAAAGGAAGGTGCTGCCAAAGCCCATAAAGTAGCCGATGAAACCCTCCGTAGGGTACGCGCTAAAAATAGGATACTAAAAAATGGAAAAACTAAAAGCAGGGGTGCTCGGCGCAGGGCATCTCGGAAAAAAATACACTTGCGATTGCTAAACCAATCCGATAAATACGAGTTGGTAGGCTTTTACGACCCCGATGAGGCTAACGCTCAAAAAGGTAAGCCAAGAGTTTGGCTATCATCGTTTTGATAGTGTCGAAGCCCTCATCGCTGCTTGCGATATGGTCGATGTGGTAACCCCCACGCTCAACCACTTCGCTTGTGCCGAAAAAATCATCAAAGCCGGTAAGCACCTTTTTATCGAAAAGCCTATCGCTACTACGGTCGAAGAGGCTGAACAAATCATCGCCTTAGCCGAAGCCCACCAAGTAAAAAGGACAAGTGGGACACGTAGAGCGCTTCAACCCTGCCTTTACTGCCGTACGCCACCAAATACAAGAGCCTATGTTTATAGAGGCTCACCGCTTAGCTGAGTTCAACCCTCGCGGTACTGATGTGCCCGTAGTGCTCGACCTGATGATACACGATATAGATGTCATATTGAGTGTGGTGAAATCAAAGGTGAAACACATATCAGCCAGCAGTGCTATGGTGATAAGCCATTCGCCCGATATTACTAATGCCCGTATAGAGTTTGAAAATGGTTGCGTAGCTAATCTTACTGCTAGTCGTATCTCGATGAAGAATATGCGCAAAAGCCGATTCTTTCAGCGAAACGCCTATATATCAGTAGATTTCTTAGAAAAGAAAGTGGAAGTGGTGAAGATGAAAGAAGCCCCTGAAGTAGCAGGCGACTTCGATATGATATTGCAAAAATGCGGAGGGAGAAAGAAAGCAAATCTACTTTGAATATCCTGAAATTCACAATAACAACGCTATTTTAGACGAACTCGAATCTTTTGCTGATGCTATCCGTAATAACACCACACCTACGGTTACCCTACAGCAAGGTACTGAGGCGCTCAGAATAGCCAAACAAATTCTGAACCAATGAAATATCTCATCACCGTAGCAGTCTTTTTAGGGCTTTTAGCTCCAACTCAAGCGCAAACTACCGATTTCAAAATCAGGTACGAAACCTTCATCAAGGGGGATATCAAGATAATAGGCAACAACGTGATAAACCGCAAAGAAAAAGGCGCAAGCCCTAACGACCCTTATAATGACCGTTCGCCTAAAAGCCAAACTCAACGACGAGTTTGATATGCAGTATATTGATGTTGATAACGACCCCAACACTTTTGCGTCGAGTACGGCTCATTTCAGCTATGACGGTACGGGGGCAAGGTGGCGTACGCCGGACTTTATTGGGCGGCTACCTACCCGTATAATAGCGGGAGTGTTGCGCGGTACTAAGAATATACCGGTAGACAAAAACCGCGAAGAGGCAAGTAGCGTGTTATTTAAAAACCCCTGATATCAATGCCTATGTGCCTATATCAGGCGAACTTATCTACGATGGTATCAATGATGAAAAAGCTAAAAAATGCGGCTCCTTATGTCTATTACGCTAACGTTACCTCGTTGCTCGCCCCTGCTACCAAAAGTAGTAGGCGACTATACTGTGGCAAACGTGCGTGCTGCTCTTGGGCAGATAGAAGGAGGGTCAGCTGCGGGCTGGGCATTGGTGATAGTGTACGAAAATCCTGATAGCAATGTTAAGAAAAATCATTACTTATGATGGTTTTTTTCTGCTATTACTAATGAAGAGTCTAAGACCTTCAGCTTCAAAGGATTTAAAAACACCTGAAGAAGATGATTTTAAAACCCGTATTATGGGGGTAACCCTTGAGGGCGACCTCAATATGATGGGCGACAACGTGTCGATTACAGTGCCTGAAAGCGGCAAAACTACCTCGTTAGAGAGCAAAGTGCGTCCGGCACAGAACTTCTTCAACAGTAGTATCAATGTCAATGACGATTTTGTAACGGAGCGTAAGCCTGCCAGCCTTAATACGCTTGGCTTCGACCTTTTCCGTATGGATATCAAGAATGAGAACCGTTATCTTATCCCTAATAACGCCACCTCGCTCGACCTCAACTATACCCGCAGCCGCGATAGGGTACTTCTTGTTCCTTACTGCTTTAGAGATTGAAAACAACCCTAAAGAAATCACTCAGCTATATCGCAGTACAAGGGTTACCAAGCTAACGGCTAAAGATACCGAAAAAGGATATTACGTAATAGTAGGGGTGTTCCTCAATATCAACAACGTAAATAAGCGAGTAGAAGAGATGAAAAACTTTGGTTATGATGCTAAGGTGTATTATAACCGCGACCAAGTGCTTAACTTTATCTACGTAGATCGTTTTGATAAATACGAAGATGCGATGAAGAAAGTAGAAGAAATTCGCGAGAATACCGAGATACCCGACCCGTGGATATTAGACGTAGCAAATTACGAATAGAAGCAGATTAAATGTTAGACGAATATAAGTTAACAGCCTTGCATAGGGGGGAGGCGCTCCCCCTTATGGAGGCTTTTTACTCCTTACAAGGTGAGGGGTATTATAAGGGTTCAGCCGCTTACTTTATTAGGTTAGGCGGCTGCGATGTTGGTTGCCATTGGTGCGATGTAAAAGAGAGCTGGGCAGCCGAGGCGCACCCTATAGTGCCGGTCGAGGATATAGCAGCCGAGGCGCTAAAGCATTCTCGCCTTATCATCATCACAGGGGGCGAACCTTTGATGTGGAACCTCGATAAACTCACTGCTCTGCTCAAAGAAGGAGGAGCACGTACGCATATAGAGACTTCGGGCGCTCATCCTCTCTCAGGCACGTGGGATTGGATATGCCTATCACCTAAAAAAATAAAGCGACCAGTAGGCGGGGTACTACAGCAGGCAAACGAGCTAAAAATGGTCATCTATAACAACAATGATTTTCTTTTTGCTGAAGAGATGGCAGCTCAAGTATCACCTGACTGCTTGCTATACCTACAGCCAGAGTGGAGCAAATCAGCAATAGTAATCCCCAAAATAGTAGATTATGTAATGGCACACCCACAGTGGCGCGCCTCGCTGCAAATGCATAAATACCTCGATATTAGATAATTTCTCAATTTGCTAATTAACTAATTGCAAATCGACAAATTAGTATTATCTTTGCACTTGAAAAAAATTAGTAAAAATTTCAAAGGTGTATGAGTAGAGAGGATGCTATAAAAAGAGAATATAACGTTAAAAAGATAAGATTGCATCATTACCTGATGATAGCATATTATTTCGTTCTGACTATCCTGAGTATCACTCTGAGTTTGTCGGAAGTACATTAGCAGAACTGACTAATGAAGGGATATTATCTAAAAATAGCTCAAGGTGTTTATGTAAAACCTACAAAGAGCCGTTTTTGGTTTGGTATTCCCCTCTGTTGAGAAAGTTGTGCAGGCTATAGCAGCTCGAGATAATGCTCAGATATTACCTTCAGGAATGACAGCTCTAAATGTTTTAGGGCTTTCTACTCAAATACCAATGAATTATTCGTATTTAACTTCAGGAAGTGAGAGAACTATAAAACTAAAGAATCATCAGGTAGTATTAAAACGTGGTGTGCCTAAGAATTTCTCTTATAAAAACACGCCTTATAGCATTATTAGTTCAGGCTCTTAGAACATTGAAGCAGGAAAAATATCGGAAATTCAGAATTACAGATAATTCGCGAACTCATCTCAAAAAGAAACAGATAAAGAAAAATCTTGCTAAAGATATAGATATATTGCCTATTTGGATGAAAAAAATCATTAAACCAATGCTTAACAACTAAACAAGAAACGTATTATGCGAAAATTATGGTTCAATAATGATAAAGTAGATCGTTTAGCTATTCTACAGCAGACTGAGTCTAAGCATTTAGGTATTAATCAAATGGCGATAGAGAAAGATTGGTGGGTAACTATCACTCTTAGGGCTTTGTTTCAAACATCGTGTGCTGACAGCTTGCTATTCAAAGGAGGGACTTCTCTTTCTAAAGGCTTTAATATTATTGAACGCTTTTCCGAAGACATTGATTTATCTATAAACCAATCCTTTTTCGGAATAGATAAAACAACTAAAAACCAACGAGAAAAAAATTGCGCAAAGAGGCACGTGCATATATCCATAATACACTTTCGTCTGAATTAAATGCTAAACTAAAAGAAATGGGGGTTACGGGGTACAGTATAGAGAACGTAACTCAGGTACAAGAGAAGAATGGGGTATGGCAGCCTATAGCCTCTGACAAAGACCCTACAGTTATTATCTTGCACTACCCATCAATCATAGACGAAACAATAGCGTATATACCTCCACGTATAAAAATTGAGGTTTCAGCGCTTTCTATGAATGAACCAACAACATTATGCAATATTCATTCATTGATAGGAGAGAGTTTTGAAGGGGAAGATACAGATGCTAATAGCAAGGTGAAAGTTGTAACACCTACACGTACTTTTTTAGAAAAGTTGTTTTTACTTGCTGAAGAGTTCCAAAAGGAAAAACCAAGAAGTGTACGAATGTCACGGCATTTGTACGATTTAGAGAAACTTATGAATACTCAATATGGGCGTGAGGCTTTAGCAGATGTTACTTTATACAACGCTATAGTAACACACCGCAAAACGTATTATGCACTCAAATATGTTGATTATAGCCTTCATAACCCTAAAACTATCAACTTTTTAATTCCTAAAAAGGAAATAGAATCTTGGAAAGCTGATTATGCTGATATGCGGCGTTTCTTTATCTATGGTAACTCTCTCGAATTTGATGTCTTAATGCAAAAAATAATAGAGTTGCAAGAACGAGTAAGGAATATGTGTGTCAGATAAATACTAAAATAACAGACAATTAGCAATGGAAGAAAATGAGCTTCAAACTAGTGCTGCACATCCTAATGACAGCATCATCAAGATAACCGGTATGTACCAAGACTGGTTCTTAGATTACGCTTCTTACGTAATCTTAGAACGAGCGGTGCCTGCTATAGAAGATGGTTTTAAACCCGTACAGCGTCGTATTATGCACTCCCTAAAAGAGTTGGACGACGGTCGCTACAATAAGGTGGCCAACGTAGTGGGTAACACTATGCAGTACCACCCCCACGGCGATGCGAGTATAAGCGATGCAATGGTACAAATCGGTCAGAAAGACCTGCTTATCGATACCCAAGGTAACTGGGGCAACACCCTAACAGGGGCTGATGCTGCAGCGCCTCGTTATATAGAAGCGCGACTTTCTAAATTTGCTCTCGATGTAGTGTTTAGCCCTAAAGTAACCGAATGGCAATCGAGCTATGACGGACGCAAGAGAGAACCTATCAGCCTGCCAGTCAAGTTTCCCCTACTACTTGCACAAGGTACAGAGGGGATAGCGGTTGGGCTTTCTACCAAGATACTGCCTCATAACTTTATTGAGCTTATCGATGCTTCGGTCGCTTATTTGCAAGGCAAACCTTTTGAGCTCTATCCAGATTTCCCTACAGCGGGTATTATGGACGTAAGCGGTTATAATGATGGGGCAAGAGGCGGACGTCTAAGAGTGCGTGCCAAAATTTCGCAGTTAGACAAAAGTACCCTCGTTATCACCGAAATACCTTTTACCACTACCACCAAAAACCCTCATCGATTCTATACTGAAAGCCAATGACAAGGGTAATATCAAAATAAAAAAAGTAGATGATAATACAGCAGCCGATGTAGAGATATTAGTGCATTTGCCCAATGGCTCTTCGCCTGATAAAACCATCGATGCGCTTTATGCTTTTACTGCTTGCGAGACGGCTATTTCGCCCATCACTTGTGTGATTGAGGACAATAAGCCCCATTTCTTAACGGTATCAGAGGTGTTACGCCGCAGTACCGACCGCACTGTCGATATACTCAAACAAGAGTTAGAAATCACCTTAGAGGAGTTGCATTTGCAATGGCATAAAGCCTCTTTAGAAAAGATATTCATCAGAGAAGAGATGTATATCAACTTCAAAGATAAAAAAAGTACAAAAAAACAAAGAGCTTTTTATACCAATACCTCTATGACCGTTTTGAGCCTTTCAAAAAGATTTGCTACGCGAAATTACTGATGACGATTTAGAACGCCTTACCCAAATACCGATGATTCGTATCACCAACTTCGATACCTATCGCGCTGAAGAGCAGATGCTAAAAAAATAGAAGCCGATATCGAGGAGGTGAAAAAAACCATTTAGCGCACTTAGTCGATTATGCTATTGCGCATTTCGAGCGACTTAAGAAGACCTATAGCAAAGGGCGCGAACGCAAGACTGAGATACGTGTGTTCGACACTATCGAGGCAACTAAAGTAGTGGTGCGCAACACTAAGTTGTATGTCAATCGTGCAGAAGGATTTGTGGGTACAGGCTTGCGCAAAGACGAGTACGTAGGCGATTGCAGCGAGATAGACGATGTGATAGTCTTTACCGAAAGCGGTGCGATGTACGTTACCAAAGTAGCTGAAAAAAACAGTATATAGAGAAGAATATTATACACGTAGCAGTGTTTAAGAAAGACGACAAGCGCACCATCTACAATATGATATATAAAGACGGACAAACGGGCTTCTCATATATCAAGCGCTTCAACGTAACGGGTATTACCCGCGATAAAAAATACGAGTTGATACCCCAGCACAAAGAGAGTCGAGTGCTCTATTTTACGGCTAATCCTAATGGCGAAGCCGAAGTAGTAACCGTGAACCTGCGTCAGTTAGGTACTTTGCGAAAACTGCGTTGGGATATAGATTTTGCCGACACCCTCATCAAAGGCCGTGGGGTGAAAGGTAATCTTGTTAGCAAATACGCTATCAAACGCATTGAGCTAAAAGAGAAAGGCGTATCAACCCTCAAGCCTCGCAAGATATGGTTTGACGACATTGTAAGGCGTCTCAATACCGAAGAGAGAGGCAAGTTACTCGGTGCTTTCAAAGGCGATGACCGTATGTTGCTTATCACCAAAGAGGGATTGGTAAAAACCATTATACCCGAATTGAGTTTGCATTTTGATAATAACATCTTGGTAATGGAGAAATGGGTGCCCGAGAAGCCTATTTCGGTGATTTACTACGATGGTGAGAAGGAACGTGTATTTGTAAAACGTTTTGTAGTTGAGAACGAAAAACCGCGAAGAATTAGTAATTACTGAGCATCCTAAATCGCAATTGCTATTTGTCTCTGCTGACTGGCGACCTATGGCCGAGGTAGTATTTACCAAAGAAAAAGGCAAGGAGAAAGAGAATCTCACGGTCAATTTAGAAGAGTTTATCAGCGTAAAAGGTATTAAGGCATTGGGCAATCAACTCACTACCGACAAGGTGAAAACCATCAATACTCTTGAATCTCTCCCTTATGAAGAGCCCCAAGAAGAGGAAACAGTAGAAGATTTAGGGTGATGAAGAAATTGTCCCTCCTCCCTCTGAAAAATGATAACAACGGCACCCAAACAGAATTAGAGTTTTAATTAGCTGAGAGATAAAGAAGTAAGAAAATGATACAAGAATCTCATAACATAGAATACAAATCATCTTGGCGTGATGAATATCTAAAAATGGATTTGTGGTTTTTGCCAATGCACAAGGAGGAAAAGCTCTATATAGGTAAAGATGATAATGGAAAAGTAATTGGAGTGCCTGACGCTAAACGTCTAATGGAAGATATTCCTAATAAAATCACCAATGTATTAGGAATAGTGGCAGATGTGAACTTACTCGAAACCTCCGAAGGTAATTGTATAGAAATTAGTGTAAGTCCGCAATCTAATCCGGTGAACTATAAAGGAGAATATCATTATCGCAGTGGTAGTACTAAACAAGAACTCAAAGGCGCAGCCTTAGATAAATTCTTGTTAGGTAAGCAAGGAAAACATTGGGATAGTGTGCTTTATCCTAATGTTTCTGTTGCTGAACTGAAAGCAGATACTTTTAACTTCTTCCGTAAAAGAGGTATAAAAGCAAGACGTTTAGATGATGATACCCTTTCAGATAGTAATGAATTGTTATTAAACAACTTAAAAACTTACAGAAAAACGGACAGCTAAAACGAGCTGCTCTTTTGCTTTTTCACCCCGACCCTGAAAAAGTATGTAACTAATGCTTATGTGAAAATAGGCTATTTTAGCGATGACGATAGTGATTTACTATTTCAAGATGAGGTACACGGCAATTTGTTTGAGCAAGTAGAAAAGGCAATGGAATTACTCTTTACTAAGTATATCAAGGCTATAATTAGCTATGAGGGTATTTACCGAGTAGAGACCTATGAGTATCCACAAGAAGCCGTTCGTGAAGCTGTTCATAATGCTATTGCTCATAAAGATTACAGTGGTGCGACTCAATACAAATCAGTGTTTATAAAGATAAAATAATGATTTGGAATTATGGTCAATTGCCTGAAAAATTGGACGATAGATACTCTGCAAGAAAAAGCATTCATCAGTACCCTATAATCCAGATATTTCTAATGCTTTCTTTCGTGTTGGTTATATAGAAGCGTGGGGGCGTGGTATTAGAAAAATGAATGAACAATGCGCCAAAGCAGGTTTGCCTAATCCCTCTATTATTATGCTTCCTCTGGCTTTTTGGGTAGTATTTCATAAAGATATCTACAACGAAACCGATTTACGAGAAAAAAAGGGCTTAATGAAAGACAGATAAAAAGCTATATTCTACCTTAAAGAAAGAGGAAAAAAATAACCAATAGCGAATATCAAAAAGCTAAATAATATTTCTAAGAGAACTGCTACGAATGATTTGGCGGACTTGGTAGATAACAAAATGATTAGAAACTATGGTGTAGGGGCAGGCAGTTATTATGAATTGATAATTGGGCAATAATTAGGCAAATTGGGCAATAATAGGGCAGTGTATAGTAAAAAGGAAAAAAAGTATAAGAAATGAAAAAAATACATCACATTAATAATGAATTTATTAGCTTGTTGTTTTACGGCGAGAGGGCAGCAGTATAAAAATACTCAAGGAACAGAAACCCCTACTATTACGATCAAGACAGTTATCCCATTCGAGCAAACCGATGAGGCGGAGTGGGTCAAGCGTTACCAGCGCGATATTGATTACTACCAGAAGCAAAAACAAGCGTATGAAAGACCTCAGTTGCGATGTACTCTTTCTGGGCAGTTCAACTATTAATATGTGGGATACTATCGAGCAGGATTTTGCCCCTTTAAAGATTATACGTCGTTCGTACGGAGGGGCGACTCTGCGCGATATGCTCTATAACTACCCTGTGATAGCGCAAGGCTATCAACCTAAGCAGATTGTGCTATATGTAGAAAACGATTTGGGTACGCATAAAGAAGGGGTAAATGCAGTAAAGTGCTTCGATTTGTTCAGAATATTCATAGCTCGCCTAAAAGAGGAGTACCCTACAGCTACCTTATGGGTAGTGTCGTTAAAACCTTCCCCAGCTAAGGCACACGAACTCAAAGACCAGCAACTTGTCAATGCCCTCTTACAGCAAAAATGCTTCTCTACAAGGCTACACTTATATTGATATTACCCACGTAATGTATGACGAGGCAGGCACTTTGCGTACCAATATTTATAAAGAAGACAACCTACATATGAATGCCGAAGGCTACAAACTCTGGACGTCAGTACTAAGACCTTATCTTTTTAAAAGAAAAGGTAAAGGAGTCTTTGCCTCGTTAAAGCAAAAAAACTCCTTTACTAAAGATTTAAGATATAGGCTTAGTCGTATTTTTTTCTCCTTTAAGTATTGAAAAAAACAGTATGCATATCTTTATCGCCTCTACCCGATACATTTACTACTATAGTTTCTCTTTGTTTGAGTGTCGGACATAGTTTTTTTCTAAGTAGGCTAAGGCGTGCGCACTTTCTATAGCTGGTATAATACCCTCTTTGCGAGTGGTGAATAACAGAGCCTTCATCGCTTCCTCATCAGTGATAGCTGCGTAGGTAACTCGCCCGCTTTCAAACAGATGAGCGTGTTCAGGTCCTACGCCTGGGTAGTCAAGCCCCGCCGAAATAGAGTGCACCGGACTTATCTCTCCATTCTCATCTTGCAGTACGTAGGTCTTCATTCCGTGTATGATACCTTCTTTGCCCAAAGTAAGAGTAGCGGCGTGCTTATCAGTGTCGATGCCTTCACCGCCGGCTTCAGTACCGTACAGATGTGTGCGAGGGTCAGACAAAAAGGCAGTGAAAATACCTATAGCATTACTTCCTCCGCCTACACAAGCTATTACGTGGTCAGCGTGCTTGCCTAAAGCGGCGAGCTGCGCTCGAGTTTCGTCGCCTATCACTTGCTGAAAATCGCGTACTATAGTAGGGTAGGGGTGAGGCCCCACTGCCGAACCTATTACGTAGAATACCGTCTCTATATTAGCTGCCCACGACTGTATAGCGGCAGAAGTCGCTTCTTTTAGCGTCTGTAGTCCATCAGTGATGGCTACTACTTTCGCCCCCAAGAGCTCCATTCTAAATACATTTAGCCTTTGGCGCTCCATATCCATTGCCCCCATATAAATCTCACATTCCAATCCCAAAAGAGCCGCTGCGGTAGCAGTAGCCACCCCGTGCTGCCCTGCACCTGTTTCAGCCATTATTTTCTTCTTGCCCATTCGTTTAGCAAGCAGTGCCTGCCCTAGCGCATTGTTAATCTTATGTGCACCGGTGTGGTTTAGGTCTTCACGCTTTAGATAGATGTCCTGCCCGTAATGTGCGCTGAGGTTCTTAGCATAATACAAAGGCGAAGGTCTTCCTACATAGTTTTTGAGCAAATCTTCTAACTCTTCTGCAAAAGAGGGGTCGTTTTTAGCCTTTTCATACTCTTTTTCCAATTCATTAAGGGCATATATAGCCTCTTCTGGTACATATTGCCCACCAAATTTACCAAAATAGGCATTACTGTTCTCTGATTCTCTATTCATTTTTCCTAATCTACTAATTATTAATGAGTTTTTTTGTGTCTCATTCTGTTATTTACTAACTCTTTTTTTCGTATTTTGCATAAATACTAATGAATTGATAGCTTTTTATAGTGCGAGTTACAATAAATACACCAGAACGGAATTACTTTTAGAGCCGCAAACCTACGAAAAAAA